>Ga0213825_1000023_pt1 | contig 241965 bp, 200 predicted proteins | sample MC6MC0900MG_FD_179896 | JGI IMG/M metagenome (GOLD analysis project Ga0213825, IMG submission 179896) | Enriched soil aggregate microbial communities from Iowa State University, Ames, United States - MC6-MC0900-MG | ecosystem: Environmental > Terrestrial > Soil > Unclassified | place: USA...
AAGAAAGATGGTCAGGGAATCGGTGAACATCTACAACACACGGCGGCCGCACCTGTCGCTAAAATATAAAACGCCCGATGAGGTTCATCGGGCGTTATCCGGCTGAAAAGTGTCAACCTATATCAGGACTAGTCACTGAAAACCGTTAACCTATGCCGCCGCTTTGCAACAGCGTCAGGCTGAATCCCATCACCGCCATCCCACACAGCACGCCGTAGCTCGGGTTATTGTGCGGATCGATTTCTTTCGCCAACGGCATCAGTTCATCAACCGACAGCGCCACCATGATGCCGGCAACCGCCGCCATAATCGACGCCATTACCACCGGCGAAATCATCGGGCCAAGCAGCAGGAACGCCAATACGCCGCCGAGAATCTCCGCCATGCCGGAAATACCGGACCACAGCAGGGCTTTGGTCTTGGAGCCGGTTGCGGCATACACCGGGCCGGCCACCGCCAGACCTTCAGGAATATTGTGGATAGCCACGGCCAACGCAATGCCCATGCCCAGTTCCAGGTCGGCGCTGGCGGTGACGAAGGTAGCGATGCCTTCCGGGAAGTTGTGCAGGCTGATGCCCAGCGTCAACAGCACCGCGGTGCGCTTCAGGTTGTGTGGTTTCAGCGGTTGCTGCATCAGATCCTGCGGGTGCTGGTGCGGCAGCATGCGGTCCAGCGCGAAATACCCCAGCAGCCCAAGCATGAACATGCCGTAACCCATCATCGGCGACATGCCGACGGTGTGCAGCGCCGCGGGCAGCATTTCCATCAGCGATATCAGCAGCATAATCCCAGCGGCAAATCCAAGAGCAAAAGCCAGCATTCGGTTGGAAGGCTTCTGGCCAATAATGCCGAACAGGGCGCCGACAAAGGTGGCGCCGCCGGCCAGCAAGGTCAGGAGCAGCGGTACGGACATGGTTGTCTCCTTTTATGCTGAAATTATCGTTTATTTTCTGATACTAACAGAGTAAAGGCATAAATCGAGTGGATTTGGCTGATTGTTTCTATCGTTTTAACCGTTCAAATTTATTGAAGATCATCATCACGGTTATCCGGCTGTGTCGCCGTGGCAAACGGCGTAGTCTAGTCCCCATCATGTTTGCGACTGACCAAGGATCTTGTATGAACAGCTCTCGTATGCCTGCACTTTTTCTCGGCCACGGTAGCCCGATGAACGCGCTGGAAGAAAACCGCTATACCCAGGCCTGGCGTCATCTGGGTGAAACGCTGCCGCGCCCGAAGGCCATCATTGCCGTTTCTGCTCACTGGTACACCCGTGGCACCGCGGTGACCGCGATGGAAAAACCAAGAACCATCCATGACTTTGGCGGTTTCCCGCAGGCGTTGTTCGATACCCGGTATCCGGCGCCAGGATCCCCTGAGCTGGCGGCGCAGATCCAGCAAGTGTTGGCGCCGATTACTGTCACGGCAGACGACAGCGAATGGGGCCTGGACCACGGCACCTGGGGCGTGTTGATTAAAATGTATCCCGAGGCGGATATTCCGATCGTTCAGCTCAGCATCGACGGCACCAAACCGGCGGAATACCATTATGAACTGGGCCGTAAACTGGCGGTGTTGCGTGACCAGGGGGTGATGATCGTCGCCAGCGGCAACGTGGTGCATAACCTGCGGATGGTAAAATGGCAGGGGGACGCCACCCCTTATCCGTGGGCCACTTCGTTTGACCGGTTTGTGCGTGATAACCTGAATTATCAGGGAGATAACCACCCGCTGGTCAATTTTATGCAGCACGAAGGCGCAGCGCTGTCTAACCCGACGCCGGAACACTACCTGCCGCTGTTATACGTACTGGGCAGTTGGGACGGCAAAGAGGCGATAACCCTTCCGGTGGAGGGCATCGAGATGAGCGCACTGAGTATGCTGTCGGTGCAGGTTGGCTAAAGGCTCTACGCCGGCCTCAGGCTGGCGTAGATTGATCGGCAAAGCCGCAGGATTGGCGGATCACCAGCGAAGGCGGCAGGATGATGCGTTTTGGCGGTTCATCATTGCCTTGAATGCGGCTATACAGCAGTTCCCCCGCCTTGCGGCCGATCTCGCGGGAGGCCACCGATACGGTGGTCAAACCCGGCTGCACCAGCGACGCTTCGGTAATATCATCAAATCCTATCAGCGCGAAATCACGGCCAATCTGGCGCTCGAGTTTGCGTAATGTCTGCATCACGCCCAACGCGACAATGTCCTGATAGCATAACGCCGCCGTGATTTCCGGATGGGCCATCAACAACTGCTCTGCAGCTTTGGCGCCGGAGCTTTGGCTGGCCTCGCTGTCGACGATCCATTCGCCCTTGACCACAATCCCCCGTTCCAGCAGCTTGCTGGTGTAACCCCCCAACCGCTGCGCGCGGGTAGTGGAGTTGATGGATCCTCCGATGAAAGCGATATTGCGATGGCCAAGATCCAACAGATGTTGGGTTGCCAACTGTGTGCCAAGGAAGTTATCTGTGCCGACAAAGTCAAAGTGCGCATCAGCCACCGGCCTGACCACCATGATGGCCGGGATCTTGCGGCGTTTCAGCGTTTCAAAAAACAGGCTCGGCGTTTGTCGGGCGGCACACAGCACCATGCCGCTGGCGCTGTTTTGCAGCAGCGAGTCGACAAATTTTTGTTGCCTGTCGGCCGATTCTTCGCTGTTGGCCAGAAACAGCATCAGTTGATGGCGTTCCATTTCCTGGCTCAGCCCGGCGGTCATCTCGGCGTAAAAAGGATTGGTGATGTCATGTAGCAGCAGGCCGACCTGATTGCTGCTGCGATTGCGCAGGTTTGCCGCGGTCTGATTGTAAACGTAGCCCAGATGATCGATGGCGCTCAGCACACGCTTGCGTGTTTCATCCGATATGCGGCCACGGTTGCGCAATACCATCGAAACCGTAGCGGTGGAGACTTTTGCGTATGCGGCGACATCCGCCAAGGTTATGGTGCTCATTTCATCTCCTGTCGATGCTGGCTTTTACACCAAGGTATATCGATTAACCTTTTTCTGTGTAATTCCGTTAAATAGAGTGTGACGAAGATCGCGATTTATAAGCTTTTTAGCAGGTTATTATCCGTTATATGAGGTTAATCTCGTTAATCAGCCTGTTTGTTATGAGGTTAATCGATTAATCTTTTTCTATCTATTCAGTGCATAGGCAGAAGGATATGACAGAGCAACAGCGCAACGCAACAAGCTATGACAAACACCCGGAAGTGGCGGTTCAGGGCTTTGATCATGCCGCCTGGCAAGGTTGGCCGGCGGTGGTCGAGGCAGTCAGCCGCAAGGTTGCCGCCCTCGGGTTACGCAAAACCCTGTTGGTGGTGGATTGCTACCCTGGGGTGAATTTGGCAGAACTGAGCGAGAATCTTATCCATCCGCTGAAGCCCGCCAGCAGTATCAACGCCGAATTGGCCAAATATGATGAATCGCATATTCACGCGATGATTGAGCGCAACTTAACCGATGACCGCGTTTTTGGCGTGCTGTCATGCCATCAACTGCCTGAATTTTTTGATGATGATCGGGTGCAGCAGCTACGCGATCAAATTGCGAGCGTCGACAGTGGCCTGGTAGTGATTTATGGACCGGGCGCGGCGTTGATCGCCGAGGGCGATGTGCTGGTGTATGCCGACATGGCTCGCTGGGAAATCCAGCAGCGTTTTCGCCGTGGTGAACTGGGCAACTGGGGCGTCACCAATGTGGACGAAGACGTGTTGCGTCGTTACAAGCGGGCCTTTTTTGTGGAATGGCGGGTGTTCGATCGCCATAAAACCCCGTTGTTGCAGCGTGCGGACCTGGTGTTGGACACCAACCAGGCAGGTAAGCCCAAGGCCGTGAGTGGCGAGGCATTCCACGCTGGATTGCAGCAGGTCACCCAACGTCCATTCCGCGTCGTGCCCTTTTTTGACCCCGGTATTTGGGGCGGTCAATGGATGAAACAACAGTTCGATCTCGACCCGACGGCAGCCAACTACGCGTGGTGTTTTGACTGCGTGCCCGAGGAAAACAGCCTGCTAATGCGTTTTGGTGACGTTCGGGTCGAGATCCCCTCACAGGATTTGGTGCTGTTATACCCGAGGCCCCTGCTGGGCGAGCGCGTACACGCCCGTTTCGGCGCCGAATTCCCGATCCGTTTTGACCTGCTGGATACCGTCGGCGGGCAAAACCTCAGCTTCCAGGTGCACCCGCTGACGGAATACATCCAACAGCATTTCGGCATGCATTACACCCAGGATGAAAGCTATTACATTCTGGCGGCAGAGCAAGGCGCCGAAGTGTATCTGGGGATGAAAAACGGTACCGATCCGCAGGCGATGATGGCCGATCTGGCGGCCGCCCAAAGGGGCGAAAAGGCGTTCGACGATCGCCGTTTTGTGAACCGCTTCCCGGCACGTAAACACGATCACTTCCTGATCCCGGCTGGGACGGTGCACTGCTCAGGTGCGGGTACCATGGTGCTGGAGATCAGCGCTACGCCGTACATTTTCACCTTCAAACTGTGGGACTGGGGCCGTGTGGGATTAGATGGCCTGCCGCGTCCGGTGCATTTGCAGCACGGTGAGCAGGTGATCAACTGGCAATGCGACACCAGTTGGGCAACGGAGAACCTGGTCAACCACGTTGAACCGGTTGCTGAAGGGCAAGGCTGGCAGGAAGAGCGAACCGGCCTGCACGAGCGCGAATTTATCGAAACCCGTCGCCACTGGTTCAGTGAACCGGTGTTGCACCATACCGAAGGGCGAGTGAACGTGCTGAACCTGGTGGAAGGGGAAGAGGCAGTGGTTGAAAGCCCTGAGGGCCATTTTGCTCCCTTTGTGGTGCATTACGCGGAAACCTTCATCGTCCCGGCTGCGGTCGGGGCGTATCGCATCAGCCCACATGGCCGCAGCCTGGGTAAAACCCTGGGCACCATCAAAGCCTGGGTAAGGGGATAAACATTATGTTGAAAGTGATTGTGACTTCTCATGGGCCGCTGGCCGAGGCGTTACTGAGCAGCGCGCGCATGGTTTACGGCGAGTTGCCGGGGACCAGCCATGTCGGTCTGAGTGAAGGCGCCGGCATCGAGGCTTTTAAGCGGGACTTTGCCGACGAACTGCGTCGGGTGAGCGCAGGGGCTGACGGTGTGTTGATACTGTGCGACATGCTGTGCGGTACGCCGTACAACGTGGCCTGTCGTCACGCCTTTGATCCCAATGCGCCAGTGCCGATGGCGGTAGTGACCGGCGTGAATTTCCCGATGTTGCTGATGAGTGCCGAATTGCTGGAAGGAAAGGATGTTCAACTGGCGGCACAAGAGCTGGTGGCGCAGGGCGGTGAGGCGATTGCGCTTGCCCGTCCTGCGGTGACGGCGCAAATGGACGATTTCTGAGGAGAGAGTATGGCTATTTCATTCGTACGTATCGACGACCGGGTCATTCACGGTCAACTGGTGACCCGCTGGGCGAAAGAGCTGCCCTGCGACGGCATCGTGGCGATTGATGATGAGGTCGCGGCAGATCCGCTGTTGTCATCGGTGATGAAAGGGGCAGTGCAGGACACCAAGATATGGCTGTTCACCGTACAGCAGGCGATAGAAAAACTGCCGAAGGTGATCGCCAGCGACAAGCAGTACTTCGTGATTGGCAAATCGCCGGTTACGCTGCGACGGCTGATGGAAGCAGGAATCGACCTCAGCAATCGCAACAAGAAAATCAACGTCGGCCCGATGTCTGCCCGCAAAGACACGGTGACTATCGGCCCGAATCAATCCGTGACGGTAACAGAGTCGGAAGCCTTCGATTTCCTGACCGAACACGGCCATGCCATCGAATTCCGTTTAGTCCCGGATGCCAGCCATTTCAGCTGGCTGGATGCAAAAAAGAAACTCAAATAAGCCTGAACGGCGGGAGTGAACTATGTGGTTTGAAGCGACGCTTATCGGGATACTTTGCTATCTCGGCGCGCTGAGCAGCCCCTGGCTGCTGGGACTGACTGGAGGCTGGTATATTCTCAGCCGTCCGCTGGTCTCCGGCATGCTGGTGGGGGCTATCCTCGGCGATGTACAGACCGGCATCATCATTGGTGTGGCGGTACAGGCGGTTTATATCGCCATGGTTACACCGGGCGGATCGATGCCGGCCGACCTCAATTTTGTAGCATTCCCGGCGATTGCGCTGGGCATTCTTTCCGGTAAGGGGCCCGAGGTGGCCGTCGCCCTGGCAGCGACTATCGGCATCATGGGCACCGTGCTGTTCAATGCCATGATGGTACTCAATTCCTACTGGAACCACCGCGCGGATCTGGCGGTGGAGCGCGGGGACGAACAGGGCATTTACCTTAATAGCGCCATCTGGCCGCAGGTCACCAACTTCCTGCTGCGCTTTGTACCGACGTTTATCGCCGTCTTTTTCGGGGCGCGCTATATCAACGCCTTTATGGACAGCTTGCCGACGCTGGTGCTGACTACCATGAACGTGGTCGGCGGCATTCTGCCTGCGGTCGGTATCGCCATTCTTCTTAAGCAGATTATTAAAAGCTACAGCATGCTGATTTACTTCCTGGTGGGGTTCATCTGCATTGTTTTCCTCAAGCTGAATATGGTGGCGCTGGTGATTGTCGGCGCGCTGCTGGCATTGATTCACTACAACTATAAGCCAGAGCCGCAGGCGGCTGCCGCACAGGCCGCGCCTCAGGCTGACGATGAGGATGAATTCTGATGGATACGCCAACACCAAAATTGAATAAGCAGGACCTGCGTCGTTGCTGGCGCAGTTGGATGATGTACAACCTGTCGTCGATGAGCTTTGAACGTCTGGAATCTTACGGTTTCTGCCTGAGCATGATGCCGGCGCTGAAAAAGCTGTATCCGGAAAAACAACAGCGCATTGAGGCCATTCGCCGCCATACTTCGTTCTATAACACCGAGCCGCAGCTGGGCGCGATTGTTAACGGCATGGTGATAGGGCTGGAGGAAAAGCGTGCCAACGGTGAGCCGATCGACGGTGAAACCATCAATACGCTCAAGGTCGGCCTGATGGGGCCAGTGGCCGGTATCGGCGACTCCATGGTGCCGGGCATGTTGCTGCCCATTTTGTTGAGCATCGGTATGGCGCTGGCTGCTGGCGGCAGCGTGATTGGCCCGTTATTCTACATTATGGCGTTCAGCCTGATCGTCATTCCCGGGTCTTACTGGCTGTTTATGAAGGGCTACCATATGGGCTCCGGCTCGGTGGAAATGCTGGTCAGCAGCAAGTCCTCACGCCTGCGAGAAGCGCTTTCCCTGCTGGGAGTGTTCGTTATGGGCGGCGTAGCCGCGAGCTACGTCAAACTGGGCACCGGCCTGGAGTTCATCACCAAAGACGGGGTGAATATTCACCTGCAGCAAATGCTGGACGGCATTTTCCCTAACCTGATGCCGCTGATCGTGGTGCTGATGACCTGGTATCTGATGGCCAAGCGGGGATTGTCACCGGTGAAAGCGATGTTGGGGCTGTTAGCCCTGGCAGCGGCGGGGGTGGCCTGCGGCTTGTTCTCCTGATACCCGTCGCCTTTCAAGCTGTAGCCAGGCGCCTAGGCTGCAGCTTGAAACTCATAGGGTAGAAATTTCCTATTATTGAATTAGACAGTAGTCTTTAGGGCTCAAACCGTTGCCATTTTTCCGCTACGCTGCCCGGTTTGGAAATGAACTGGAAGCGCGCCGGATCGGTTTCAAACTGCGAGTAGAGCGGGGCATCACTCAGACCGAATTCATGGTATTGGCGTGGGCCGATGGCGTGCAGCCGGCCGGATTGATAACGCGGGTTCTGTTGCCAGATTATATTGTCGCCCTGCAATAGCGGGTACCACGCCAGTCCTTTGTATTCACGCACGGCATCGTATTCAAAGCCATATTCACGATCGCACCAGGCCGCGAAGGTCAGCGGCTGGTGAGGATCGGCAGAAATCGTGGCGTGGGCCCAACCCGGCGGCACCAGCACTTTCTCGCCGGGTCCGGCGTGGACGGCGAAGCAGCGGCCCGGTTCATATTCCACCTGTTCCTGCATGTAAATGATCGCCTTTCCCTGCCAGATTTCATACAGCTCTGGTGGTGACCAACCGCTGTGCGCGCTGATACGGTGTACGTGTCCCTGGCTGCGTATCGGCTCCTGGCCCAATTGCCCTTGGGCATAGGTGACAATGCCGAACAACAGCATGCGTTTCTTCAATTCGGCCAAATGTTGCTGTTTCGCGACGTCCATCGCGATGGCATAAACCTGCTCTGGTCCCTGGCAGTCAGGATCGCGCAGGGAACGGCGGATTTGCTCCAGCGTGCGTATCTCCGGCAAGGGGCCAATCACGTCATTGCCATAGCCAAATCCCATCGGGCTGTCGCTAATACGGACATCAAGCCCAAATCGCAGCATTGAGTCACTCATATTGCGCCTCCGCCTTCCAGCCATCGCCATCGGCAAAGACCCGCAGCTTGAAACCCTGAGGCTGCAACGCATCGTAGTTGTGGCCGGCGACCGTTGGCCACACCGCCAGCGCAGAAAGCACGTCATTGCCGATATTGATCAAACGGTGGGCAGTAAAGGAGGGGATATGATGAACGCTACCGGGGGAAACCTGTTCCAGCGTACAAGCGCCGTCCTGGTGTTGCAGCAACAGCAAACCTTGGCCCCGTAGGCCAAAATAGAACTCGGCCTGTTCTGGCCGCTGGTGAAAATGCCCACGGGTCATAAAGAATTCGTCGCCCACCCGGCCAGGTTGCAGATGAGTGGTGCCGACAAACAGCTCGCCTTCCTGCTGCACGGAAGGCAACATTTCAACCTGATAGACGGCAAGCTCCGCCGGTAAGCTTTGCCAGGCTGCGGGATCGGCAAAGATCCCCGACAGGCTGCCCAGCGTCGTGGATTTGCGTTGAACATCAGGTGCGGTAAAGCATCCGTTCGCCAGGTTGACCTGCGGTGGGATCATGGACGTCAGTTTCATATCTGGTTGCTCCGCCCGAGGAGAACAGACGCTTCGAGTATAGAAGGTTAATCGATTAATCACCAGGCGAAATGCATAAAAAAAGCGCGATAAGATCACGCTTTTTACCCAAGAACTGAGCCGTTAGCCGAGAATGATATGCGGATAGAAACGCGACAGATCCTGGGTGATCAGTTCACGATCTTCGCGCAGGCCGATCCCGCAGGGTTGATCGTCCACCAGCCAACTGCCGATCAGCGTATAGCTGCCTTCGAACTGGGGCAGCGGGTGGAACTGCTGCACGATCATGCCTTCTTCGCCGTAAGGGCCATCGACGCTCGCGACCTGCTGGCCGTTCTGCACGATCTGGATATTGGCGCCTTCGCGTGAGAACAGCGGCTTGGTGACGTAGTGGTCAAGCTGCGGGTGCTCGTCTTCTGCAAAGTAGGCCGCCAGCAGATTTGGATGTTCCGGGAACATTTCCCACAGCATCGGCAGCAGTGCCTTGTTGGAAATGATGCTTTTCCATGCCGGCTCCAGCCAGCGTACGCCGGCGTCTTCCAGCTTGGTGGAAAACATCTCGCGCAGCATGAACTCCCACGGGTAAAGCTTGAACAGGTTACCGATGACCTGGTTCTGCAGGTCGGTAAACTGGCCTTTTTCACCCAGGCCAATCTCTTCCATAAACAGGAATTCGGTCGGCACGCCGGCTTCCAGCGCGCAATCTTGCAGATACTGCACTGTCCCGCGATCTTCTTCGCTGTCCTGGCAACAGGCCATATGCAGCAGGCCAAAACCGTGGTGCGCTTTCAGATCGGCGAAACGCTCGATCAGCTTTTCCTGCAGGCTGTTGTACTGATCGGATTCCGGGCTAAGGTTGCCTGCATTGATCTGATCTTCCAGCCACAGCCATTGGAAAAAGGCTGCTTCATACAGCGAAGTTGGCGTATCGGCGTTGTTCTCCAGCAGCTTGGGCGGATTAACGCCGTCGTAGGCCAGATCGAGACGCGAATACAGCGAAGGCTGGTTGGTGCGCCATGAGCTGCGCACGAATTCCCAGGTGTGTTTCGGGATGCGGAACTTGGTCATCAGCGCGTCGCTGCTGACCACTTTCTCTACCACCTGCAGGCACATCTGGTGCAATTCAGCGGTGGCGTTTTCAATTTCTTCAATCTGCGCCAGCGTGAATTGGTAATAGGCATCCTCACACCAGTAGGGTTCGCCGTACATGGTGTGGAAGCGGAAGCCAAATTCGGTGGCTTTTTCGCGCCAGTCAGGACGCTCGGTAATCGCAACGCGTTTCATGCATTAACCGCCCATGCTGCGTGAGCCGGAATTGGACGTTGCGCTGCTGCGCTGCATGCTGGTTTGCTTGGCCACGGATTCACCGAAGCCACCGCGGGTGACGGTATTGGTCACTGCCGGTTTTGGCGCCATCGCGGTTTTCGGCACCGTCATGGTGCGGCCGCCGGCTGTGGCTGGGCCGTAGCTCTTGCCACTGGCGTCAACAAACTTGCCGTTTGCCGGGCTGGCTGCATTTTTCGAGGTGAACAGCGGTTGCTGAGCAAAACCGGAGCCGCCCATCATGCGGCCCATCATGTAACCGGCCATCAGCGGCATCCAGAAGCTGCCGCTGCTCTGCGACTCTGCGGCCATGCCGGCCTGGGCCGGAGCAGGCGCCTGAGTACACTGAGCTTCGCCGAACTCGGCGACGCAGTCTTCGCGGGTTGCGTATTTCGGCGCCGTTTTCTCGGCTTCTTTCAGGGCGTTGTTATAGGCGGTGGTGCACTGCTCGCTCATGGAAGGGTTGTTGCGCGAACAGTCGTCGGCATTCTGATACATGGAGACAGTTTCATCGCTCTTCTCGCAGCCGGCCAGCATAAAGACTGCGCTGATCGCCAAAGCCACAGGGGCAACACGGTAGTTGCGCCAGGATTTGCGGAACGTCTCTTGGTTGATGTTTTTTGTCCGTTTCATCGTTAGTAATCCCATCAGTCGGGCTGTTTTCGCCCTTTCCCAGTAGTGGCCGTAAGAATAGGGGAAAGATGGTCAAAATTAAAGCTGAAACGCCCACAGAATCCACTCTTTACGCAGTTATACGTTGGGCTGTGCGCCAGCTCGCTTTACTGACTAAAAAAGCGGCGTCAGGGTTTCATTATGGAACGTGAAGGGAAAAGTAATGTTCCATAATGAAACGAAAAATCCCGAGATCGCAAAGCAAGCGGCAAGCCCTATAGTCAGTCCATAACAACGCGGCGGCACAAGACCGACGCAGCATCACCTGATATCTGAACGTTACCATCGCCAATTTCCCTACAAGGATCCGGTTATGTTGAGAATCATCCAGTCTCCAGGCAAGTACATTCAGGGCGCCAACGCATTGGCCGCCGTGGGCGAATACGCCAAAACCCTTGCCGACCATTATTTCGTGATTGCCGACGACTTCGTGATGAAGCTGGCGGGCGATACCCTGATGGGCAGCTTGCAACAGCACGGGGTGAAGCACCATGCCTGCGTGTTCAACGGCGAATGCTGCCATAAGGAAATCGACCGGCTCGGCCGGGAGCTCAAGGCTCACGGTTGTCGCGGAGTGATTGGCATCGGCGGTGGCAAAACGCTGGATACCGCCAAAGCGATTGCGTATTACCAGCATCTGCCGGTGGTGCTGATCCCGACCATCGCCTCTACCGATGCGCCGACCAGCGCGTTATCAGTGATTTATACCGAACAGGGCGAATTTGCCGAATACCTGATTTACCCACGCAATCCCGACATGGTGGTGATGGACAGTGCAATTATCGCCAAGGCCCCGGTGCGGCTGCTGGTGGCGGGCATGGGCGATGCGCTGTCGACTTATTTTGAGGCGCAGGCGTGTTTCGATGCGCAGGCCACCAGTATGGCGGGCGGCAAATCGACGCTGGCAGCCCTCAGCCTGGCGCGCTTGTGTTATGAGACGCTGTTGGCGGAGGGCGTCAAAGCCAAGCTGGCGGTCGAGGCCGGAGTGGTGACGGAGGCGGTCGAACGCATTATCGAGGCCAATACCTACCTGAGCGGCATCGGCTTTGAAAGCAGCGGATTGGCGGGAGCGCATGCCATCCACAACGGCTTTACCGTGCTCGAAGAGTGCCATCATCTGTACCACGGCGAGAAAGTGGCTTTTGGCACGCTGTCGCAGCTGGTGCTGCAAAACAGCAGCATGGAGCAGATCGAAACGGTGCTGGATTTCTGTCAGCAGCTCGGTTTGCCGATCACGCTGGCGCAAATGGGGGTTAGCGGCGATGCGGCAGAGAAAATCATGGCGGTTGCCGAAGCCAGCTGCGCTGCCGGCGAAACTATCCACAACATGCCGTTCAAGGTCACGCCGGCCAGCGTTCAGGCGGCCATTCTGACGGCAGATCGGCTGGGCAATGCCTGGCTGCAACGACACTCAAGCTGATGCCGCAGGGGCGCAGCAGGCTGCGTCCCGTGGGCCAAACGAGGAAATAACCGTGAAGAAACTGATTAATAAGGTGGAATCGGTACTGGAAGAGCAACTGCTGGGGCTGGCAGAGGCGCACCCGGAGCTGTTGGTGCATCAGGAGCCGGTGTTCGTCACTCGCGCCGATGCGCCGGTCGCGGGCAAAGTGGCGATCCTGTCCGGCGGCGGCAGCGGCCATGAGCCGATGCACTGCGGTTTTGTCGGCGAAGGCATGCTCGACGGTGCCTGCCCGGGCGAAATTTTCACCTCGCCAACGCCGGACAAAATGTACGAGTGCGGCCAGGCGATCGACGGTGGTGCCGGGGTGTTGTTGCTAATAAAAAACTATACCGGCGACGTGCTGAACTTTGAAACCGCCACCGAGCTGCTGCATGACAGCGGCGTCCAGGTGGCGACGGTGCTGGTGGACGATGACGTGGCGGTCAAAGACAGCCTGTTCACCGCCGGACGTCGCGGGGTGGCCAATACCGTGCTGATGGAAAAATTGCTCGGTGCGGCAGCGGCGCGCGGCGACGATCTGGATAGCCTGGTGACGCTGGGCCACAGCATCAACAATCACGGGCATTCGATCGGCATCGCATTGGGAGCCTGTACCGTACCGGCCGCCGGCAAGCCCTCGTTCGTGTTGGCGGAAAATGAGATGGAGTTTGGCGTCGGCATTCACGGCGAGCCGGGCATTGCACGGCGTCCGTTTACCACCCTCAATGCGGCGGTGGACGACATGTTTCATACCCTGATAGACCATGGCCATTACCAGCGCACCCTCCGCGTTTGGGATCGTCAGCAGGGGGAATGGCGTGATGAAGCGCAAACCAAGCAGCCGCTGACGCGCGGCGATCGCGTGATTGCATTGGTGAATAACCTGGGTGCGACACCTTTGTCCGAGCTGTATGGCGTCTATCACCGTCTGGCGGAACGTTGCGCAGAAGCTGGCTTGATCGTCGAACGCAGCCTGATCGGTTCTTACTGCACGTCGCTGGACATGCAAGGGGTTTCAATCACGCTGCTGAAGGTGGATGACGAGTTGTTGTCCCTGTGGGATGCGCCGGTGAAAACGCCTGCGCTGCGTTGGGGTTGCTGAGGAGGAATTATGGCGTTAACCAAACAACAAGTGGTCGATTGGCTGATGCGTTGCGGCGAAGTGTTTACTCAGCAGCGCGATTTCTTGACCCGGCTGGATACCGAGATCGGCGACGCCGACCACGGGCTTAATATGAACCGCGGCTTCAACAAGGTGGTGGAGAAACTGCCTTCGGTGGCGGACAAAGACATTGGTTTTATCCTGAAAAACACCGGCATGACGCTGCTGTCCAGCGTGGGCGGCGCCAGCGGTCCGCTGTTTGGCACCTTCTTCATCCGTGCGGCGCAGGCGGCGAATGCCAAGCAGAGCCTGGATCTGGCGGAGCTGCATCAACTGATGCAGGAAGGCGTTGACGGCGTAGTGATGCGCGGCAAGGCGGAACCGGGTGATAAAACCATGTGCGATGCCTGGTGGGCGGTGGTGGACAGCCTTGGTCAGTCGGTTGAGCAGCAGCTTGGCGTCGCGGAAGCCCTGCAGCGCGCCAGTGAGCGGGCAGAGCAGGCGGTCGAAAGCACTATCACCATGCAGGCGCGCAAAGGGCGAGCCAGCTATCTGGGTGAGCGCAGCATCGGTCATCAGGACCCGGGCGCGACTTCGGTGATGCTGATGATGAAAACGCTGGCAGAGGTCGCCGGCCAATAGCAGGAGGCGAGATGATCAATATCGTTGTTGTTTCACACAGTGCGCAGTTGGCTCGCGGCGTTGAGGAACTGGCATTGCAGATGATGCGTGGCGACGGCTGCAAACTGGCGCTGGCAGCGGGTGTCGATGATGCGGAGCATCCGATAGGCACCGATGCGATCAAGGTGATGGAGGCGATAGAGTCGGTGGCTGAGGGCGCGGGCATTGTGGTGCTGATGGACCTGGGCAGCGCGCTGTTGAGCGCCGAAACCGCCATCGATCTGCTGGATCCTGCGCTGGCCGCCAAAGTCAGGCTGTGTTCGGCGCCGTTGGTTGAAGGGACGCTGGCCGCCGTGGTTGCCGCAAATGCCGGCGCGGGGCTGGAGCAGGTGCTGGCCGAGGCGCAAGGCGCGCTGCAGGCCAAGCAGGCGCAACTGGGCGAGGGTACTGCGCCCGTGGTCAAAAAGGTTGAATTACCGCTGACGCAGGGGAAAAGCGTCAGTTGGACGGTGCAGAACCCACATGGGCTGCACGCCCGCCCGGCGGCCCGGCTGGCGGAAGCGCTGGCGCCGTTCGATGCCGAACTGGTGCTGGAAAAGCAGGGGCAGTGCGCCAATCCTCGCAGCCTTAACCAACTGGCATTGTTGCAGGTGCGTCATGGCGACACCATCCGGCTGATTGCCGACGGTGCGCAGGCCGACCAGGCGCTGGCGGCCTTTAGCGCATTGGCGGAGCAGCACTTTGGCGAAACCGTCTCTGAGCAAAGTTTACCTTCGCTGCACGGTATCCCGGTGGCGGAAAGCGTCACCAGCGGCCCGGTTTGGCAGGCGTACAGCTTCTGCCCGGCGATCACCGAACGCCAGATTGGCGCCGATGACGTACTCAACGAACAGCAGCGTCTGCGTGAAGCGCTGCAACATACGCTAAGCGATTTGAACCGCCTGGCGGAGCGCACCGGCTCGTTGATTGGCAAGCCGCAGGCGGCGATTTTCGGCGCGCACAGCATGTTGCTGGACGATCCGGACCTGCAACAGGCGGCCTATACCCGCATTGCCCGTCAGCAATGCAGCGCCGAGCAGGCCTGGCAGCAGGAGATGGAAGCGATAGCCGAGGAGTATCGCGCGCTGGACGACGAATATATGCGGGCGCGTGAGCTGGATGTGCGCGACATGCTGCGCCGCACCTTGAGCCATTTGCAGCAGCAGCCGTTGCCGTTAATCACGCTGACCACACCGTCGATTCTGGTGATGGACGAACTGATGCCGTCTGACGTGGTGATGTTAGATCGCCGGCAGGTGCTGGGCATCTGCCTGAGCGGTGGCAATGCGCTGTCGCACAGCGCGATCCTCGCTAAGGCGATGGGGATCCCGATGGTGATTGGCATGCACGACTGCATGAGCAAAACCCGCAACGGCCAAAAAGCGATGCTGGATGCGGCACGCGGGGTATTGCAGCTCAGCCACTGACGGCCGCTTCAGGCGCGCAGCTTAAACTGGCGGATATCAATTTGATACTGTTTGATTTTCCGCCACAGCGTAGTGCGGCCAATCCCCAGCAGCTGCGCCATTTCATTCAACTGCCCGCGGCTGACGTTGGCCGCGCGAATGATCGCCTGGCGCTCCATTTCCGCCAATGTTAACAGCGGCATACCCGGCTGCGGATCGCTTTCCAGTAAGGGTTGTTGACCGAGCAGGTGCTCGGGCAGATCGGCCAGTTGCAGGTGGTGGCCGTGGCACATCATCGCCGTGCGCTCCACCACGCCTTTCAGCTCCAGATCGTTGCCGGGCCACAGATAGAGCCCAAGTTGGGTCATCACCTCGTCGTCTACCCGGAAGCGGCACTGGAAATGCTGTTCCAGCGTACGCAGATGATGCTTCACCAACAGTGGAATATCGCTCAGGCGCTGGCGTAACGCCGGGATCTGGATCTCGAACGCCTGCAGGCTGTAAAACAGCTGACGGCGAAAGCGATTTTGCTGCACCAGCAATGGCAGATCGGCGGCGCTGCTGGCGATCACCCGCACGTCGACGGGGATCACCCGGTTAGAGTTGAGCCGCATTACCACGCCGGTTTTCAGCACCTGTAACAGTGCCGACTGCATTTCCATCGGTAAATACTCAATCTGCTCCAGGTACAGCGTCCCGCCGTTAGCCAGTTCAAACTTGCTGAGCTGGCCCGCTTCCTCTTCGTTGGCGTCGCTGCCCAGCAGCTCGCGCAGCCCCTGGGCCTCCGGCAATAGCTGACAGTTGAGGGCAATATAGGGCCCGGCGGCGCGATCGCTGGCATTGTGGATCGCCTGGCTGAGTTGTTCCTTGCCGACGCCTTCTTCGCCACACAGCAAAATGGGATGCTGCCCCTTCGCCGCCTGTTGGCCATAGCGGATCAAGCGACGCATCTCCAGTGAGGCGGACGGCATCTGTTCAAAGCTGTGGCTGACGCGCCCCAATTGGCTGCTGACATACTGGCGCAGCCTTTCCAGCGGGTGCAGCAGGGCGATAAAGCTGCAGCGCTCGCCGTCGAAGATCGGCTTCAGGGTCAATAGCGTTGCGATAAACTGCCGCTGGCTCTCAAAGGTGACTTCAACGTGCTGCAGCGCCTGACGCTGGGCGATAGCTCGGTTGAGCAACGCGGGCAGCGTCAGCAGCTGTGTCAGCGGTTTGCCCTGGCTTTGCTGCTCATCCAGTTTCAACAGGGTGGCGGCACGCTGGTTGATGTACTGCAGGTAGCCGCGGTGGTCCCAGGCCATAACGCCGTCATCCACGCCGTCGAGCAGGCCGTAAAGCTGGTTCAGGTGGCGGTTGGACTCGGCGAGGAGGCCGTCGGCATTCAGCGAATTACCGATTTCGCGTGCCAGTGCCAGCGTCAGGGACAGATCGCCGGCGGCGCAGTCGGCCAGCAGACAGCCCAGCGCAATTGACCCGCGTTGACGGCCGCTGTTGTCATAGACCGGGGTGGCGCAGAATGACCAGTCGTGCAGCGCCTGACGCACGTGCTCGCTGCCGCGTACCTGTATCGGATGCCCCTCCGACGCCGCCAGCGACGGTGCATTGGTGCCGATATCACCTTCCGCCCAATAGGCGCCGGGGGTAAACCCCAACAGCTGCAGACGTTCGCGAGTCAGGACATCGCCGCACAGCCACAGCATGCAGCCGCTTTCGTCGAGGATAGCCAACAGGCAGCGGCGCTGTTCCATGTATTCGCAGGCGTCCTCCAACGCTGCCTGGCCGAGCGTCAGCAGATCGTTCTTACGCTGGCAGATTGACGCAAAAGTCGCGCCCAGCGCGCAGTGGGGGGCTTTCCACACCGCAGGCTGCATCAGGCTGCGACAACGTAGCCAGGAAGCATAAATTGCCGGAGCAGGGCGCTGGGCCGGCGGCAGTTCGCCTTCGATCAGGCGTTGCCAGCGTGAAGTGTTCTCCATCGGATCCCATCCAAACGAGATAAAGCGATAGCCGTGATGATATCACCCCCTCTTCTTTTCGACGGTCTGCCGTTGCCATATTGACGATGAAGATCACATCGCAGTGATTTGCCGCTTTTCTGTTATTTTTATTTCCCATAACCTGTCATACAGGTTGATAGCTTGTGCCTGAGGGGCAGGGTACGAATCCGTAATCAGTGATAAATAAAATTTTTTTCTTCAGGAGATAAGGTGATGAAACTGGGTTTCGGTCTGTACAAGCATATGCTGGATGATGAGCACTTTGCCTTTGCTCGCCAGTGTGGTGCGACGCATGTCGTGGTGCACATGGTGGATTACTTTCATCGAAACGATCGTTTTTCTCGTTCGAATCAGCCCGTGGGCGATACTCAAGGGTGGGGAACGGCACAGGCAGAGATCTGGAGCACGGAAGAGCTGCTCGATATTCGTGCCCGGATGGAGAAATTCGGCCTGACATTTTTTGCCATCGAAAACTTCGAACCCTGTCATTGGGACGACATTCTGTTTGATGGCCCCAAAAAAACTCAGCAGATAGAAACGGTTAAACAAATTATTCGCAATGTGGGTGCCGCCGGTATTCCTGTTTTTGGCTATAACTTCAGCCTGGCCGGGGTCGCCGGTCGAATAGAGGAAAATAAAGCGCGTGGCGGAGCAAAAACCGTTGGGCTAAACGGAGCCAATGAGCAAACAGAAAGCCCGCTACCGGCCAGCATGGCGTGGAATATGGTGGTGGATGAAGATGCTACAGGGTTGAGAGAGGTGACGACGAAAGAGCAGCTTTGGCAGCGTCTTGAGTGGTTCCTGGCGCAGATTGTCCCGGTGGCGGAAGAGGCTGGCGTCAGGCTGGCAGCGCATCCGGATGATCCACCGCTCGAGTTTGTACGCGGTCAGCCGCGGTTGGTCAATCAACCGCATTTGTATCAAAAATTGCTGGATTTGCAACCCAGCCACGCGAATGCGCTGGAATTCTGCCTTGGCACTATCGCCGAAATGTCAGAGGGGGATGTTTACCAGGCGGTGGAGCAGTACGCACAGCAGGATGCCATTGCTTATATCCACTTTCGCAATGTGAAAGGCAAAGTGCCGTACTACCATGAAACCTTTATCGATGAAGGTGATATAGACATGCCGAAGGTGTTGCGAGTGCTGAAAGAGTGCAAATTTGACGGTGTATTGATCCCCGATCATTCGCCGCAGATGAGCTGTGAGGCGCCATGGCACTCGGGTATGGCCTATGCGATGGGATACATGAAAGCACTTATGCAGGTTATTTGAGCCTTTTCTCGATTTTCAGCCAGTTCTTCTGCCCAAACGCCCAGAAGTGAATTCCTGCTATTGGGGCTGAGGATCCAAATCTATAAGCCGAGACAAAAAAAAACGGGGCTGGCAGATGCCATACCCCGTTTTCAATGCTGTGCGCGAATCAGTTGCGGAATGGATTACCGCTGTTGCGTACAGGCGGAGTGGTTGTGCTCACCGGCGCAGAGGTCCGGGTAGCGGCAACCGGTGCCGGCGCTGCGCTTTGCTGTGCAGGCGCATTATCCTGATAACCGTCGGCATAAGCGTCTTGCGCCGTGGTCGGTGGCGCTACCACGTCTTGCGAGGTAGAGATTGGTTTGCCCAAGGCACCGTTCAACAGCATCAGGTCGTTCTCGTTCAAGGTACCGAGCGCGAACTTGATGTTCAACTGGTTGATCAGATAGGTATAACGCGCGCTGGAGAGCTGTTGCTTGGCGTTATACAGCGTGGTGGTAGCATCCAGCACGTCGACGATGGTGCGGGTACCGACCTGATAACCTGCTTCCATTGCATCCAGTGAACTCTGAGCCGACACCACTGCCTGTTTGTAAGCGTTGATGCTACTGATCGAGGCGTTCACGTTATTGAACGAGGAACGAACAGTCTGCACCACGTTACGGTGTGCACTTTCCAGTTGCTCACTGGCGCCGACGAAGTTGTACTGTGCTTGTTGCACCTGCGAGTTGGTCTGGCCACCGCTGTAAAGCGGCATATTAAAGCTCAGGCCCACTTTGTTCTGACCAATATCGGCGTCTGGCGTTGAATTACGCGAGCCGTTGTTTTTGGTGTTACTGACTGCCGTGGACGCATTGAAGTCAATCGTTGGCATATAGCCGGTTTGCGCAGAGCGGATCTGCTCGCGGGCCAGATCCTGGCTCAGGCGAGCGGATAACAGGCTCAGGTTGCGGCTTTCGGCCTCTTTCAGCAGATTATTCACTGCTTCCGGACGCTGGGTGCTGAAACGGTCGGTATTCAGCGAAGCCAGTTCCGGGTAGAAGGTGCCGGTGACCTGGCGCAGTTTTTCCAACGCGTTATCCAGCGTGTTACGGGCAGTGACTTCCGCCGCCAGCACCGTATCGTAGTTGGAACGGGCGTTCTGCACGTCGGTGATCGCTACCAGACCAACGTTAAAGCGCTGAGTGGTTTGATCCAGGGTGCGATATACCGCCTGTTTCTGCGCTTGGGTATAGGACAGTGAATCGATGGCGCTCAGCACGTTGAAATAGGCGGTGGCGGTATCGAGGATCAGCTGTTGCGACGAAGTCTGGAACGTCACGTCGGAGATGCCGGCAGTTTTTTCCTGCAGCGTCAGCGCGCGCCATTTCGACATGTCGAAGATGGTTTGGGTCAACGCCAGTGAACCACTGGTGGCATCGCTGTTTTGATCGCGACTGTCACGGTAGCCATTGGTGTGGGTATAACCCGCACTTAACCCCAACTGTGGCAGTAAGGGGCTGCGCGCTTCATTGATTTTTTCGAATGCGGCGTCACGGTCAGCGGCGGTTTTGCGCAGATCCGGGTTACTTTCCCTGGCCTGTTTGTAGACCTGCAGCAGGTTCTCTGCCTGGCTCATTGCACTGAAGCCGCCCAGGCTCAGTCCGATAAGAAGGGGGAGCAGTTTCTTCATTTGCATTCCTTGTTGTGCAGCAATATTGCTATGTAGTTAGCGCTGACGATAGACGAAATAGTTGCCGATTCTAACAGAGTCTGTTGTACGCATAAGGTGGCGGAATGTGCCATCTTGCGTAACTTTTACCTTTCAGGCCGCCTGTTTACCTTAGTTCAACTGGCTGCGTACGTCACACCTGATATCATGGCTCACAATCTATCATAAAGCCGCGGAAGATTATCCCGCCGTTTCTGTCATCAAAACTGTTTATTTTATCGGCATACTCACGCAGGAGAATTCGCTTATGAGCCACTCGCAGCCATCGCCCGTTACTCTCGATAAAAATGATGTAGAAATTATTGCACGTGAGACACTTTACCGTGGTTTTTTTTCACTCAATTTATATCGCTTTCGTCACCGTTTATTCAACGGCGATATGAGCCCGGAGATTAAGCGCGAAATTTTCGAGCGTGGGCACGCGGCGGTGCTGCTGCCTTATGACCCGGTGCGTGACGAAGTGGTGCTGATTGAACAACTGCGCATCGCTGCGGTCGATACCAGTAGCTCGCCCTGGCTACTGGAAATGGTGGCGGGTATGATCGAAACCGGCGAAAGCGTTGAAGACGTGTGCCGCCGCGAAGCGCAGGAAGAAGCCGGCGTGACGGTCGGGCGCTGCAAGCCGGTGCTGAGTTATCTGGCGAGCCCAGGCGGCACCAGCGAGCGCTTGTCGATCATGGTCGGCGAGGTGGACGCCACCACGGCGGAAGGTATCCATGGACTGGAAGAAGAGCATGAAGATATCCGTGTCCATGTGGTCAGCCGCGAACAGGCTTACCGCTGGGTTGAAGAGGGCGCGATTGATAACGCGGCATCAGTGATTGCATTGCAGTGGCTGGCGTTGCACCATGAATCGTTGAGAAAAGAGTGGGCCAACTAATGAAACAGCGCTATACCCCTGATTTCCCCGAAATGATGAGATTGTGCGAAACCAACTTCGCGCAATTGCGCCGCTTGTTGCCGCGCAACGATGAAGTGGGCGAAACGGTGACTTATCAGGTGAGTGGCGCCAGTTATCGTCTGACTATTGTTGAATCCACACGCTATACCTCGCTGGTGCAGATTGAGCAGACCGTCCCGGCGGTCAGCTACTGGAGCCTGCCTGCCATGACGGTGCGCCTGTATCATGACGCGATGGTTGCGGAAGTGTGTTCAAGTCAGCAGATCTATCGCTTTAAAGCGCGTTATGATTATCCCAACAAAAAGTTGCATCAACGCGACGAAAAGCATCAAATTAACCAGTTTCTTGCTGATTGGTTGCGCTACTGTTTGGCGCATGGAGCGATGGCGGTTCCGGTTTGTTAGACAGACTGAGATAACAAAGGACACCATTTGGAAAGCCTGTTTAAACCGACCGTGGCAAGTGGGGCCAGGGTCAGGATTCTGCAAATAACAGATACCCACCTTTTTGCCGGCGAAAATGAGACTTTGCTCGGCATCAATACCTATCGCAGCTATCACGCGGTGTTGGACGCCATTTTGGCGCAGCAGCGTGATTTTGATTTGGTCGTCGCCACCGGTGATTTGGCCCAGGATCATTCATTGGCTGCCTACCGGCATTTTGCCGAAGGTATTGCCCGTCTGCCGGCGCCTTGCGTCTGGTTGCCGGGTAACCATGACTTTCAGCCGGCGATGGTCGACGCATTGGCCGCCGCCGGTATCGCCCCGTCAAAGCAGGTGCTGGTGGGCGACCACTGGCAGGTGTTGCTGCTGGACAGTCAGGTTTTCGGCGTGCCGCACGGCGAACTGAGCGAGTACCAGCTTGAGTGGATGGAGCGCTGCCTGCAGGCCTATCCCGAGCGCTATACCCTGATGCTGCTGCACCATCATCCACTGCCTTCCGGCTGCACCTGGCTCGATCAGCACAGCCTGCGCAACCCACACATGCTGGGTGCGGTGCTGCTGCGCTACCCGAAAGTGAACACGCTGCTGTGCGGGCATATTCACCAGGAGCTGGATCTGGAGTGGCAGGGGCGTCGTCTGCTGGCGTCGCCCTCTACCTGCGTGCAGTTCAAACCGCACTGCACCAATTTTACCATCGACGATGTTTCGCCCGGCTGGCGCTATCTTGACTTGCTGCCGGACGGCCGTATCGAGACGCAGGTTTTCCGATTGGAAAACGACGACTTCCGCCCCGACATGGATTCGGATGGGTACTGATGCCTTCTACGCTGCTCTATCTGCACGGTTTTAACAGTTCGCCGTACTCGGCCAAAGCGACGTCCTTCAAGGCGTGGCTGGCCGAGCATCATCCGCATATCGAAATGTTGGTGCCACAGCTGCCGGTTTTTCCGGCTGAAGCCGCCGAAATGATCGAGAATCTGGTGATGGAGCGTGCCGGGCAGACGATGGGCCTGGTTGGTTCCTCGCTGGGTGGCTACTACGCGACCTGGCTTTCGCAGTGTTTTTCACTGCCAGCGGTAGTGGTTAACCCTGCCGTGAAGCCGTTTGAGCTGCTGATTGACTACCTTGGCGAAAACGAGAACCCCTACACCGGCCAGCAATATGTGTTAGAGTCACGACACGTTTACGATCTGAAAACGATGCAGATCGATCCCTTGGAGTCACCGGATTTAATCTGGTTGCTGCAACAAACGGGCGATGAAATTCTCGATTATGGGCAAGCGGTGGCCTATTACACTGCGTGCCGTCAGACGGTGGAATCGGGTGGAAACCACGCTTTCGTCGGTTTCGAGCACTACTTCCCCCAGATTGTGGATTTTTTAGGGCTCAACGCTGTCTGAGCAGACGGTTCCGGCACCTTCCTTTAACCACGAAAAAATAATCAACGATGACTCAATCCAGCTATAACGCTGATGCCATTGAAGTACTCAGCGGTCTAGAACCAGTGCGCCGTCGTCCCGGCATGTATACCGACACGACGCGCCCCAATCACCTCGGCCAAGAGGTGATAGATAACAGTGTCGATGAAGCTTTGGCCGGTCACGCCAAGCGCATCGACGTGATTTTGCACGCCGATCAGTCACTGGAAGTGATCGACGACGGCCGCGGCATGCCGGTGGATATCCACCCTGAAGAAGGCGTACCTGCGGTTGAGTTGATCATGTGTCGTCTGCACGCCGGCGGTAAATTCTCCAATAAAAACTACCAGTTCTCCGGCGGTCTGCACGGCGTGGGGATCTCGGTGGTTAACGCCCTGTCGAAACGGGTGGAAGTCAACGTCAAGCGTGACGGTAACGTCTACAGCATTGCCTTCGAAAACGGCGACAAGGTACAGGAATTGGCGGTGACCGGCAGCTGCGGCAAGCGCAATACCGGCACCAGCATCCACTTCTGGCCTGACGAGCAGTTCTTCGACAGCCCGCGTTTCTCGGTATCGCGCCTCAGCCACCTGCTGAAGGCCAAAGCGGTGCTGTGCCCCGGCGTTGAAATTTACTTCATCGACAAGCTGAACAACACCGAGCAACGTTGGTGCTATCAGGACGGCCTGACCGATTACCTGATGGAAGCGGTTAACGGCTTGATCACCCTGCCGGAAGCGGCCTTTGTCGGTAACTTCTCCGGCGATACCGAGGCGGTGGACTGGGCGTTGCTGTGGCTGCCGGAAGGCGGTGAGCTGCTGACCGAAAGCTACGTCAACCTGATCCCGACCATGCAGGGCGGTACCCACGTCAACGGCCTGCGTCAGGGCCTGCTGGACGCGATGCGTGAGTTCTGCGAATTCCGCAATATTCTGCCGCGCGGCGTTAAGCTGTCCGCCGAAGATATCTGGGACCGCTGCGCCTATGTGCTGTCGGTCAAGATGCAGGATCCGCAGTTCGCCGGCCAGACCAAAGAACGTTTGTCTTCGCGCCAGTGCGCGGCCTTTGTTTCCGGCGTGGTGAAAGACGCCTTCAGCCTGTGGCTGAACCAGAACGTTCAGGCGGCGGAACAATTGGCCGAGTTGGCGATTTCCAGCGCCCAGCGGCGTTTGCGTGCCGCCAAAAAAGTGGTGCGCAAGAAGCTGACCAGCGGGCCGGCATTGCCGGGCAAACTGGCCGACTGTACGTCGCAGGATCTGAACATGACCGAACTGTTCCTGGTAGAAGGGGACTCGGCGGGCGGTTCAGCCAAGCAGGCGCGCGATCGCGAATATCAGGCGATCATGCCGTTGAAAGGCAAAATCCTCAACACCTGGGAAGTGTCTTCGGACGAAGTGCTGGCCTCGCAGGAAGTGCACGACATTTCCGTGGCGATCGGCATTGACCCGGACAGCGAAGATCTTAGCCAACTGCGTTACGGTAAAATCTGTATCCTGGCGGATGCGGACTCCGACGGTTTGCACATCGCCACGCTGCTGTGCGCGCTGTTCGTGCGTCATTTCCGTTCGCTGGTGAAGGGCGGCCACGTGTATGTGGCGATGCCGCCTCTGTACCGTATCGATCTGGGCAAAGAGGTGTACTACGCGCTGGACGAAGAAGAGAAAGCCGGCGTGCTGGAGCAGTTGAAGCGCAAAAAAGGCAAGCCTAACGTTCAGCGCTTTAAAGGGCTGGGCGAGATGAACCCATTGCAGCTGCGTGAAACCACGCTCGATCCGAATACCCGCCGTCTGGTGCAATTGACGGTGAGTGACGACGATGTGGATCAGACGCTGGCGATGATGGACATGCTGCTGGCCAAAAAGCGTTCAGAAGACCGCCGTAACTGGCTGCAGGACAAAGGCGATATGGCCGAGCTTTCTGTCTGACTGTCAGGCCCGGCTTCTCCGCCGGGCCTTCTTTCCGCAGGGGCGCTGCGTGCGGCACCCGACCACTCTGGGCGGCATGCATGAAAATCACCCTCGAAGAGTTACTGGCCTTTACCACCGTCGTTGACAGCGGCTCCATCACTGCCGCAGCCGAACAGCTCGGCCAGACCACCTCCGGCATCAGCCGCGCACTCAGCCGGTTGGAAAAAAAACTCGATACGACCCTGATGCGCCGCACCACGCGTCGACTGGAGCTGACCGAAGAAGGCCAGAATTTTCTCAGCCACGCGCGTGAGATTATCCATTCGGTGGAAAATGCCGAAGAGCAAATGGCGTTGCGCAGGTTGATCCCTGCCGGGAAACTGCGGGTCAACGCTGCCGCTCCGTTTATGGAACACGTGATCGTGCCGCTGGTGGCCGGCTTCCGGCAAAGCTATCCGCAGATTGAGCTGGAACTGAATACCGATAACCTGATCATCGATCTGCTGGAAAAGCGCACCGACATTGCCATTCGCATTGGCGCGCTGCGGGACTCAACCATTCATGCACGTCTGTTGGGCTCCAGCCGCTTGCGTATTCTCGCCAGCCCGGAATACCTCGCGCGCAATGGTACACCGGGCAGCGTGGAAGCACTGCGCGAGCACTGCCTGCTCGGGTTCACCCAGCCGGAGTCGCTCAACCTGTGGCCGTTGCGCTATCAGCAGGCGCAGCATTTTGCCATTACCCCGACAATCTCGGCTTCCAGCGGTGAAACCCTGCGTCAGTTGGCGTTACGGGGGGAAGGGATAGTGCAATTGGCGGATTTTATGACGCGAGACGATCAGCGTGCGGGGCGACTGATACCCTTGCTGGAACAGGAAACGCTGGATGTGCGCCAACCGATTAATGCGGTGTATTACCGCAATACCCAGTTGGCGGCGCGTATTACCTGTTTTCTGGACTACGTCAGTGCGCATATTGATGCGCAGACGCTGTAGAAAACGACTGGCTGTTCCCAGCCGGTCTTACAGGGCGTTGCCCAGCACGTGAATGGTCACGCCCAGCACGCTGTCTTTGATGGTGTCACGATGACGGTGCATGTGAGCGATATCCAGATGCTTTTCCAGATGCGCCTGACTGGCCCATTTCTCCAGCATAAACACCGAGTCCGGCGACAGCTTCTGCCATGGCGCCTGGGTGTGGCTGTCGATCATCGGCGTGTATTCGCTACAGCCATCTTCTGCCAGTACCAGCGGGACCAGTTTCTCAATCGCCTTCAGAACCGTTTCACGGTGGCCCGGCTTGGTTTTGATTTCTGCAATTACGGTGATCATCATTACCTCATTGGTTGACGTGTATTCCCATCATACTTCAAGCCGCCTCTTTGTTGGCTGTCCGTATTTACCCCGGTCACGTACCGCTTGTACGCTCCCGCGGATGCGTTTGGTTGCCGCCTTGATGCAACTTGAATTATCTCGGGAATAGCCTATCAGTTAAGCAAAAATTTCGGTCAGATGCGCGCGATAACGTGCGATGTCGCTGTCGATATCCGGTTGTTTAATCACATCATTACAGATAAAGGTCGGCAGCGCTTCCATTCCCAGGAACTGATTGGCCTTATGGAAATGCAGATACACGCCGTCGACGCCGACGCCATGGAAGAACTGGTCCGGGTCGGTAAAGGCTTCCAGCGGGGCGTTCCAGGTCAGGCTCAGCATGTATTTCTTGCCCTGGATCAGGCCGCCGGAGCCGTACTTCTTGCCGGCGTCTGAGCGGGTGCGACCGTCGCTGGCGTACAGGCTGCCGTGCCCGGCGGTGAACACTTCATCGATGTATTTTTTCAGGATCCACGGCTCGCCCATCCACCAGCCCGGCATTTGATAAATCACCACATCGGCCCACAGGTATTTTTGCACCTCGGCTTCGATGTCGTAACCGTCGTCGACGACGGTGACCTGCACCTGGTGCGGTACATCGCGCAGGAAGCTTTCCGCCACGTCGCTCAGGGTTTGATTGAGTTCGCCGTTGGAATGGCCAAACTGCTTTTTAGCATTGATAATCAGGATATTGCTCATTATTCACGGCTCCTGTCAGAATTAGAATGTGTGATGTTCTCCGCGCCGGGGGCGGGAAACATTTCGCTGAGAAGCAGTGTAATCGTTAGCAATACAAGTAAAAATGAGATCCAGCGCACAACAGTGTTGACTGTGAGTCAATAAATGCGCCACTGCGTAGCGCTATTTTGCACAAAACTGCCTGATACACCGGCTTCGCCGGATGATTGCTGCGCCATCTGTGACAGCTACCCTGCTGATGGGTTACTATCGCAGGCAGAATCAACCCTTTGTCGTCCAGGGATTGCCAAGCCACGGTCTGAGGATAATTGAGTAATGAGTGATCTGACTCATGACGGTGTAGAGCGTTTACCGCTGCACACATTCACTGAAAACGCCTATCTGAACTATTCCATGTACGTCATCATGGATCGGGCGTTGCCGTACATCGGTGACGGTTTGAAGCCGGTACAACGCCGCATCATCTACGCCATGTCGGAACTGGGGCTGAGCAACAGCGCCAAATTCAAAAAATCCGCCCGTACCGTCGGTGATGTGCTGGGTAAATACCATCCGCACGGCGACAGCGCCTGTTATGAAGCTATGGTATTGATGGCGCAGCCATTCTCTTATCGCTATCCGCTGGTAGACGGCCAGGGGAACTGGGGTGCGCCGGACGATCCGAAATCCTTCGCCGCGATGCGTTATACCGAATCGCGCTTGTCCAAATATGCGGAAGTGTTGCTGGCCGAGCTGGGTCAGGGCACCGTTGACTGGGTGCCGAACTTTGACGGCACTATGCAAGAACCGAAGATGTTGCCGGCACGTCTGCCCAACATTCTGCTGAACGGCACCACCGGCATTGCCGTGGGCATGGCGACCGATATCCCTCCGCACAACGTGCGTGAAGTGGCCGCCGCTGCGGTGGAGCTGCTCGAGCGGCCGGGTGCTTCGCTTGAAGACCTGCTCGAGTTCGTGCAGGGGCCGGACTTCCCGACCGAAGCCGAGATCATCACGCCGCGCGATGAAATTCGCAAAATCTATCAAAATGGCCGCGGTTCAGTGCGTATGCGCGCCGTTTGGAAGAAAGAAGACGGCAGCGCGGTGATTACCGCCTTGCCGCACCAGGTTTCCGGCGCCAAGGTGCTGGAGCAGATTGCCAGCCAGATGCGCGCCAAAAAGCTGCCGATGGTTGAAGATCTGCGTGATGAATCCGATCACGAGAACCCAACGCGGCTGGTGATCGTGCCACGTTCCAACCGTATCGATTTGGAACAGGTGATGAACCACCTGTTTGCGACCACCGATCTGGAACGCAGCTACCGCATCAACATGAACATGATCGGTCTGGACAACCGCCCGCAGGTCAAGGGGCTGGTAGAAATCCTGACCGAGTGGCTGGCGTTCCGTCGCGATACGGTACGCCGTCGCCTGAACTACCGCCTGGAAAAAGTGCTGAAACGCCTGCACATCCTCGAAGGTTTGCTGGTGGCGTTCCTCAATATCGATGAAGTGATCAACATCATCCGTACAGAGGACGAACCCAAGCCGGTGCTGATGGCGCGTTTTGGTATTTCAGACACTCAGGCCGAAGCCATCCTCGAACTGAAACTTCGCCATTTGGCGAAGCTGGAAGAGTTCAAGATCCGCGGTGAGCAGGACGAACTGGCCAAAGAGCGCGATCAACTGCAGGCACTGCTGGCCTCCGAACGTAAGCTGAACACTCTGATCAAGAAAGAGATCCAGGCCGATGCATTGGCCTACGGCGACGATCGCCGCTCGCCGATTACCGAGCGTTCGGAAGCCAAGGCGATGAGTGAGCACGACTTCGTACCTTCAGAGCCGGTGACCATTGTGCTGTCTGAAATGGGCTGGGTGCGCAGCGCCAAGGGCCACGATATCGACCCAAGCGGCCTGAGCTACAAGGCGGGCGACAGCTTCCGCAGCGCGGCGCGCGGCAAAACCAACCAGCCGGTGGTGTTTATCGACTCCACCGGACGCAGCTACGCGCTTGATCCGCTGACGCTGCCTTCGGCACGCGGGCAGGGCGAGCCGCTGACCGGTAAGCTGACGCCACCGCCGGGCGCCACCATTGAGCAGGTGCTGATGGCGGCGGACGACCAAAAACTGCTGATGGCTTCCGACGCCGGCTACGGCTTCGTTTGTACCTTCAACGATTTGGTGGCACGCAACCGTGCCGGCAAGGCGATGATTACTCTGCCGGACAACGCCAAAGCGCTGGCGCCGATGGAGATCCACGGCGACGACGATATGCTGCTGTCGATCACCGCAGCCGGTCGCATGCTGCTGTTCCCGGTTGCCGATCTGCCTCAGCTGTCGAAGGGCAAGGGTAACAAGATTGTCTCTATCCCGTCGGCGCAGGCCGCCTCCGGTGAAGACAAGCTGACATGGCTGTTCGTGTTGCCGCCGCAGACCTCTGTGACGCTGCATGTGGGTAAACGCAAGCTGACGCTGCGTCCGGAAGATTTGCAGAAGTTCCGTGCGGAGCGGGGCCGTAAAGGCACCTCACTGCCACGTGGCCTGCAGCGTATCGATCGCGTAGAGATCGACGCGCCTGCACGAGCGCCGACGGGCGACAGCGAAGAGTAACCCTGAGGGAATAACAAGCGGGCGCAACATATTGCGCCCGCTTTTTTTCACGCAACCGGCAATTATTTTCAAATAGTTAACATTTCTCTGCATAAAATTATTGTGCGTATCGCCGGCTGGCGGGAAAATAGCAAAAAAATGCAGGGCAGGTTTTCAGCCCCTGCAATCAAAGAATGAGTTTACCCAAAATAATTGGAGTTGCATCAAGGCGGCAAGGCCGTAAATCCCTGGGAGCTTAGTAAACTAAGTGACTGGGGTGCGCGGACGCAGCCAACACCGATGCAGCTTCAAGTATGAAGTGAAAAAGGGACCTGCGCAGCGTTTCAGGCTGTGTCGGCAGTGTGCTAATGAGGTTGTTATGTTATTAATTTTGCGTGCCATTCTTGCCACTCTGTATTGTATTTTGGTGTGCATCTTCGGTTCTATTTACTGTTTGTTCAGCCCGCGCGATCCTCGCCATGTGGCGACCTTCGGTCACCTGTTTGGCCGCCTTTCCGGGTTATTCGGTTTGAAGGTGGAAGTCCGCGTACCGGCCGATGCGGCCAAAAATGGCAACTGCATTTATATCGCTAACCACCAGAATAACTACGATATGGTGACCGCCGCCAAAGCGGTGCAGCCGCGTACCGTGACCGTGGGTAAAAAGAGCCTGCTGTGGGTACCGTTCTTTGGTCCACTGTATTGGCTGACCGGTAACCTGCTGATTGACCGTGATAACCGCGCCAAAGCGCACGGCACCATTGCACAGGTCGCCGAACAGTTTAAAAAACGCGACATTTCGATCTGGATGTTTCCTGAAGGCACCCGCAGCCGCGGGCGCGGGCTGATGCCGTTTAAAACTGGCGCATTCCATGCGGCAATCGCCGCCGGGGTGCCGATTGTGCCCATCTGCGTTTCCACCACCAGCGGTAAAATTAATCTTAACCGTTGGAATAATGGTCATGCGATCGTTGAAATGTTGGAGCCGGTCGATATCAGCGGCTACGGTAGAGAAAATGTGCGTGAGCTGGCGGCCCATTGCCATGAGCTGATGCTGGCGAAAATCGCCGAGCTGGATGCGGAAGTCGCCCAGCGCAATGCCGCCGGAAAATAATATTCCTACCGGCTTCAAAGAATGAACTTTTAAACGGCGCCAAATGCCGTTAACGCCGGGGCTCCTGCTAATCTGATTAACAGGGGCCCGGTCTTTGCACACGGTTTAGTCATTGCTTTTCATGGAGAAAATATGTCACTCAGTCGACGTCAGTTTATTCAGGCATCGGGCTTGGCGCTGTGCGCGGGAGCCGTGCCGCTGAGGGCTGAGGCGAGCGGAACGCAGACCCCGTTACCTGTCCCACCGTTGCTGGAATCCCGCCGTGGGCAACCGCTGTTTTTAACCTTACAGCGTGCCCACTGGGCATTTATGGATAACCGCAAGGCGTCGGTGTGGGGCATCAACGGCATGTACCTCGGGCCGACGGTGCGGGTTTACAACGGTGATGACGTAAAGCTGATTTACAGCAACCGCCTGCCGGAGCCGGTGGCGATGACCATCAGCGGCCTGCAAGTGCCGGGTACGTTGATGGGGGGCGCGCCGCGCATGATGTCTCCCAACGTTGACTGGTCGCCGGTGCTGCCGATCCGCCAGAATGCGGCCACCTGCTGGTATCATGCCAGCACCCCTAACCGCATGGCGCCGCATGTTTACAATGGCTTGACCGGGCTGTGGCTGGTCGAAGACGAGGTCAGCAAATCGCTGCCTTTGCCGAATCACTATGGCGTAGATGACTTCCCGCTAATCATTCAGGACAAGCGCCTCGATAACTTCGGCACGCCGGAATACGATCCGCCGTCGCAGGGGGGCTTTGTCGGCGATACGCTGTTGGTTAACGGCGTACAAAATCCTTATATCGAAGTCTCCCGCGGTTGGGTGCGCCTGCGCCTGCTTAATGCTTCCAACTCACGTCGCTACATGCTGCAACTGAGTGACGGCCGACCGCTCAACGTGATCGCCAGCGATCAGGGCTTCTTGCCTGCGCCGGTCGCGGTACAGCAACTTTCGCTGGCACCGGGCGAACGCCGTGAAGTGTTGATCGACATGTCAAAAGGCGATGAGGTGACGATCACCGCCGGCGAAGCGGCAGGCATTATGGATCGCCTGCGCGGCTTGTTTGAACCTTCGAGCATCCTGGTCTCTACCCAGGTGCTGACGCTGAAACCGACCGGGCTGTTGCCGTTGGTGACCGATAACCTGCCGATGCGCTTGTTGGCCGATCAACTGTTGGACGGCAGCGTCAGCCGCACCCGCGAGTTCCGTTTGGGCGACAGCCAGGCCGGGATCAACGGGGCGATCTGGGACATGAACCGCATCGATGTGCAAACTCAGCAGGGGAGTTGGGAGCGCTGGAATATCCATGCGGATACCCCGCAGGCGTTCCACATTCAGGGCGTACAGTTCCTGGTCAAGCGCGTTAACGGTGCGCAGCCAATGGCGGAAGATCGCGGTTGGAAAGACACGGTGTGGATCGACGGAGACGTTGAGCTGTTGGTTTACTTCAATCAGTCCACCTCAGAACATTTCCCGTTCCTCTACTACAGCCAGACGCTGGAAATGGCAGATCGCGGCAGCGCAGGCCAGTTTATGGTGCAGCCTGCACTCTAAACCCGCTGGGTACGGCGCTAAGCTGCCGTACCCAACATCGCCAGAAAGGCCTGCACCACCGGCGTCGCGCTGTCGGCATGGTAAATGGCGTACAAATCCGCTGACGGTGCCTGCTGCAGCGGGCAAAAACGCACGCCGGGCCACGGAATGCGGCCGTAGCTGTCTGGCAACAGCGTGATGCCATAGCCTTCGGCCACCAGCGCCATCAGGGTTTGCGGTTCGTTGACCTGATAGGCGATATCCGGTTTGAACCCCTGCTGCAAACACAGGTTGTGCAGATATAGCCCCAGACTGGCCTCATGAGGCGGCAGCACGATGAATTTTTCATGCCGCAGCGCCGCCAGCGGCAGGCTTTCCGCCTGTGCCAGCGGGTGATCGAGCGGTAGCACCAGCGCAATGTTCTCCCGTGCCAGCAGTTGGCATGCCAGCCCCGGTAATATCTGTTCCCTGGCTTCTCGCCACACGCCGATATCAATATGACGTTTTTGCAGCGCCGTTATTTGCTGGCCGGGTGTCAGTTCGTTCAACGCCCAGGTGACGTTGGCCGTTTGTTCTGTAAAGCGCTTCAGCGCCGGTATCAGCCCACCCCACACCGATGTGCCGACCATGCCAATCACCATATGGCCCGCTTCGCCACGCCCCAATTGCTGCACCTGATTGAGTGCATTACCCGCCTGATCCAATAGCATCTCGACGTTGTGAAACAAGGTTCGGCCCGCCAGCGTCAGCGCCATCGAGCGGGTGGTGCGTTTGAACAGCTCTACGCCCAGTTGGCTCTCCAGCTCTTTGATGTGTTTGCTGAGCGGGGGTTGGGAGATGTTCAGCCGCAGTGCGGCCTGGGTGAAGTTCATCTCTTCCGCCACCACGCGAAAATAGTGCAGCAGGCGGAAGTTAATCCGGCTGGGATCCGGCAGTTGCTGTGGCTGCTTTAGGTTGATGATGGCCCCCTGATGCGAGCAATTTATAGGTGAATGGAATAAATCAGCCGCCAATAATGTATTGGTCGCCGGTGCGCATCGCTCTCTACTATGGGGATTATTTCACCCTTCCACAGAAGAGAATACTATGTTTAATCAAGAAGATGCTTTTTCCTGTGCTGAAACTATCCGCGCCCGCCTGCCGGGCTTCCAACCGCGAGCGGCTTTGATTCTGGGCTCCGGCTTGGGGGCGTTGGCGGAGGTGATGACCGACACCCTGACCATCGACTACGCCGAACTGCCGGGTTTCCCGGTCAGCAGCGTGGTGGGGCATGCCGGCCAGTTGGTTGCCGGCTGGCTGGAAGGTGTTCCTGTCGTGTGCATGAAAGGACGCGGTCATTACTACGAAGGGCGCGGTATGCAGGTGATGACCACTGCCGTGCGCACCTTCAAACTGTTGGGCTGCGAATTCCTGCTGGCGACCAACGCCGCCGGTTCGTTGCGCCAGTCGGTGTCGCCGGGCAGCCTGGTGGCCCTCACCGATCACATCAACTTTATGCCCGAGTCGCCGTTGGTTGGCGATAACGACGAGCGTTTCGGTCCGCGCTTTTTCAGCCTGGCCAATGCCTACGATCGCGATTTGCGTGCTCAACTGACGCAGGTGGCCCAGCGCGTGGGTATTCCGCTGGCGGAAGGGGTGTTTGCCGCTTACACCGGGCCCAATTTCGAAACCCCGGCTGAAATTCGCATGATGCAAACGCTGGGGTGCGACGTGGTCGGTATGTCCATCGTGCCGGAAGTGCTCTCTGCGCGCCATTGCGGGCTGAAAGTGCTGGTGGTTTCGGCGATGACCAACTACGCCGAAGGGCTGTCCGATACGCCACTGTCCCACGAGCAAACGCTGAGCTGCGCGGCCCTGGCGGCAGAAGACTTTATGCGCCTGATCCGTGAGTTCTTCAAAACGCGGTAACGCTGCAAATTCCCCCGCGGCGAGGTGCAGGGGCCTGGCCGCGTGAATCATCGTTTTAATCAAAATAATAAGGTGATGGTGATGGCAATAAAAACGCGACTGAAGGTAATGGTTTTTCTGCAGTTTTTTATTTGGGGTGCCTGGCTGGTTACGCTGGGATCTTACATGATTAATACCCTGCATTTCAGCGGATTGCAGGTGGGCATGGTGTACAGCGCCAAAGGCGTCGCGGCGCTGATTATGCCGGGGCTGGCGGGCATTCTTGCCGACCGCTGGATCAGGGCCAATTACCTGTACGCGCTCTGTCATCTGTTCGGTGCGCTTGCGCTGTATTGCGCCGCCCAGGTTGAGCAGCCGATGGTGATGTTCTGGGTCATGTTGTTCAACGCCATGGTGTATATGCCGACCATTTCGCTTTCCAACGCCATTGCCTATTTCTGCCTGGAAAAGCACGGTTACGACACGGTGAAAGATTTCCCCCCGGTGCGGGTATACGGCACCCTGGGCTTTATTGTGGCGATGTGGCTAATCGGCTTTAGCCGAATTGAGCTGAGCAATATGCAGCTGTATCTGGCTTCTGCCGTGTCACTGTTGCTGGCCTGCTATTCTCTGACGCTGCCGAATTGCCCGACCAGCAAAGTCGAAAAATCGAAAAGCTGGTTCAGTGTGCTGGGGCTGGACGCGTTGGTGCTGTTTCGCCAGCGGCGTATGGCGCTGTTTTTCCTGTTTGCCATGCTGTTGGGCGCGGCACTGCAGATCACCAACACCTTCGGCAATCCCTTCCTGCATGATTTCGCGAGCAACCCGCTGTATCAGGACAGCATAAGCGTCAGATACCCGGCGGTGCTGTTGTCGTTGTCACAAATCTCCGAGGTGTTCTTTATCCTCACCATTCCGTTCTTCCTGCGTCGATACGGCATCAAACAGGTGATGCTGATCAGCATGGCGGCCTGGACGCTGCGCTTCCTGTTCCTGGCCTATGGGACCCCGGTTGGTTTCGGCTTTGTGCTGCTGCTGCTGTCGATGATCGTTTACGGCTGTGCCTTTGATTTCTTTAATATCTCCGGGGCCATCTTCGTTGAGAAAGAGGCCGATAGCCGCATCCGCGCCAGTGCGCAGGGGCTATTCATGACCATGGTCAACGGTATCGGCGCGTATCTGGGGGCGATAGCCAGCGGCGAAGTGGTGGATTTCTTCACCCACGACGGCGTCAAAGATTGGCAGAGCATCTGGTTGATCTTCGCGCTGTATACGTTGGTGCTGGGGATCATTTTTGCGCTGACCTTCAACTATCAGCACCGGCCGGAAGAATATGTCGGGCCGGTAGAGCGAGCGCATTAGAAAAAGAAGAGGGGCGCGCAAACCGCGCCCATTAGGCATCAAACGTCGGGGAAACGCTGTTGCAGCTGTTGCCAGTCTGGCCCGTCGCTTGCACCTTGGGTTGCTACCACGCAGGCGGCCACGCGGTTAGCCAGATCGACCGCTTGCGGCAATGGCCAACCGGCGGAGAGCCCGGCCAGCAGGCCAGCGCAGTGGGCGTCGCCCGCACCCAGAGTGTCGACGACGTTCACCGGATAGGCCGCTATCTGGAGCGGCGGGGTGTCGCCACGGCAAATCCAGACGCCATCGCAATCCAACCGACAGATCAGCGTGATATTGCGCGCGGTGGCAAACTGCTGGGCCAGAGTGAGCGCATCGCCTGCGCCGCAGAGTGTGACCACTTCATTTCGGTTCAGCGTCAGCAGGGTGTGGCTGTCGCTGAGCATGGCAAAGAAATCTTCATCCAATTGAGCGATGCCCGGGCCGGGATCAATCAGCCGCCACTGGTCAAACGGCAAGCGTGTTAACCATTCACGTACCGCCTCGCCGCTTTCTCCGGCCAACTGCTCGCCGCTGATGTAAATCAGCGTGTCTTCGCTCAGGGGCAGCGTGCCCAACTGGGCTTTATTCCACTGGGTTTCGCAGCCGGGCTCGATCACCGACAGCGACTCGCCGCTGGGTTGCATCTGTGTCAGACGGCGGCCGTTGTCCATCTGGCCATGGCGCAGCAGCACCTGCAGGCCTAAACTTTCCATCTCGGCTTCAATCGCCGCGCCCCATATTCCATTGCCGACCGGCATACCGTTGAGCACCGGGACCTGCAGGCGCTTGAGCGCCCGCGCAACATTAAACGCGCAGCCACCTATTTTTTGCTCCTGCGTCAGCGTCACCTCAACGATCGCGCTGCCCAGGGCCAGAATCGGTTTTACTGCTAAAAACTCACTCATTGATCTCCTCCGCTGTCGGCCGGTGGGCCGAACAGAATGCGCTATGATGACCGCGCAGGCGCGTGGAGTCGAGAGGGAAGCCCGAGATGCTGTGGCGAAGGCGTGAAATAACCATGCTCTTTTTGTCACTAGTGCGTATAATCGCCGCCCGGCGATTAATTAACCTGTGAAAGAGCACCAGAATGAGCACTACCAGCCTGATCCAACCCGATCGTGAATTGTTTTCCTATAAGCCTTATTGGGCCGAATGTTATGGCACCGCGCCATTTTTACCGATGTCGCGCGAAGAGATGGATCAACTGGGCTGGGATAGCTGCGATGTGATCATTATCAGTGGTGACGCCTATGTCGACCACCCGAGTTTTGGTATGGCGATCATCGGCCGCATGTTGGAAGCGCAGGGCTTCCGCGTCGGCATCATTGCGCAGCCGGACTGGAGCAATAAAGAAGATTTCATGCGGTTGGGCAAACCGAACCTGTTCTTCGGCATCACCGCCGGCAACATGGACTCGATGATCAACCGTTATACCGCCGATCGCAAACTGCGTCACGATGATGCCTACACCGCCGGCAACGTGGGCGGCAAACGTCCGGATCGCGCGACGCTGGTTTACAGTCAACGCTGCAAAGAAGCCTATAAAGACGTGCCGATCGTGCTGGGCGGCATCGAAGCCAGCCTGCGTCGTATCGCTCACTACGATTACTGGTCTGATACCGTACGCCGTTCGGTGTTGGTGGACTCCAAAGCTGACATGCTGATTTACGGCAACGGCGAGCGTCCGCTGGTGGAAGTGGCGCACCGCCTGGCTGCGGGCGAGAAAATCAGCGAGATCCACGACATCCGCAACACCGCGGTGATGCGCAAGGGTGCGTTGCCGGGCTGGACCGGGGTGGATTCTACCCGTCTGGACAAGCCGGGCCGCATTGAGCCTATCCCGAACCCTTACGGCGACGATCTGCCGTGTGCTGACGGCGGTAAACCGGAGCCGGAGGCCAAACCGGTCACCGTGCGCGCCGCCAAGCCCAAGCCGTGGGAAAAAACCTACGTGTTGCTGCCGTCATTTGAAAAGGTGAAGGCCGACAAGGTCCTGTATGCGCACACTTCGCGCATTCTGCACCATGAAACCAACCCTGGCTGTGCCCGTGCGCTGATGCAGTCGCACGGCGACCGTTACGTGTGGATCAACCCACCGGCGATCCCGCTGACCACGCCGGAAATGGACAGCGTGTTTGCCCTGCCGTACCAGCGTATTCCGCACCCTTCCTACGGTAAGGAAACCATTCCTGCCTATGACATGATCCGCTTCTCGGTCAACATCATGCGCGGTTGCTATGGCGGCTGTTCATTCTGTTCGATCACCGAGCACGAAGGGCGCATCATCCAGAGCCGTTCGGAAGACTCCATTATTCGCGAGATCGAAGAAATTCGTGACAAAGTACCGGGCTTTACCGGTGTGATCTCCGATTTGGGCGGCCCGACCGCCAACATGTACATGCTGCGCTGTACCAACCCGCGCGCTGAGCAGACCTGCCGCCGCGCCTCGTGCGTGTACCCGGAAATCTGCACCTACATGGACACCAACCACGAACCGACCATCAAGCTGTATCGCCGTGCGCGCTCGCTGGAAGGCATCAAGAAGATCCTGATCGCCTCTGGTGTGCGTTACGATCTGGCGGTGGAAGATCCGCGCTATATCAAAGAGCTGGCTACCCACCACGTTGGCGGCTACCTGAAGATTGCGCCGGAACACACCGAAGAAGGCCCGCTGTCGAAAATGATGAAGCCGGGCATGGGCAGCTACGACCGGTTTAAACAGCTGTTTGACCATTACTCCAAGCTGGCGGGCAAAGAGCAGTATCTGATCCCGTATTTCATCTCCTCGCATCCGGGCACCCGCGATGAGGATATGGTGAATCTGGCGCTGTGGCTGAAGAAAAACCGTTTCCGTCTCGATCAGGTGCAGAACTTCTATCCGTCACCGATGGCAAACTCCACCACCATGTATTACAGCGGCAAGAACCCGTTGAGCAGAGTGGGTTATAAGAGTGAAGATGTGGTGATACCGAAAGGCGATCGTCAGCGTCGCCTGCACAAGGCGCTGTTGCGTTACCACGACCCGGCCAACTGGGCGATGATCCGCACCGCCCTGGAAGAAATGGGCATGAAGCACCTGATCGGCAGCCGTCGCGAGTGTCTGGTGCCGGCTCCGAGCATTGACGAACAGCGCGAAGCCAAGCGCTTGCAGCGTCATACCCGCCCGGCGCTGACCAAGCACACCGACATCACCCGTCAGCGTACGCCGTCCAACAAGCCGCCGCGCAAGCCGATTCGTAACGGCAAGCCATAACGGCTCGGCACTGGCTTAAACGAAAAGGAGAACCCTCGGGTTCTCCTTTTTTGCTTTTGAAAATCAGAGCTGCTCGTAGGCCGCTTCTACCTTCATCAAGTGGCGCGGCGCCTGCGGGGCGGGATGATATTTGCGCACGTGCCAGTTAAAGGCTTCCGGTGACAGATTGTTAATCATCGAAATGGCTTGCTGGCGGTTGCTGGAGAAGGTCCGCAGCAGCGCACCGGTGCCGTTGACGTAGGCGATGATGGTGGCATAACGCAGCGTGACAGGATCGTCGATGCCTTTAAGCTGCTGTTTTTGCAACACGGCCAGATAGGCTGCGCCGAGGTCGATATTGGTATCCGGATCCAGCAGATCGTCGTCGTCCGGACAGCCACGTTTCCCTTTGTAGCGATAGGCGTCACAGCCGGCGGTGTCGGCTTTCAACTGCATCAACCCGATAGCATTGGAGCGGCTGATTGCCGCCGGGTTAAAACCGGACTCGACCTTGATCATCGCAGCGATCAGTTTTTGATCGACATCGTATTTATCCGCAGCATCCTCAATCGCGTCGTCAAAGGCATGAGCATCATAGCTGGTACGCGGTTTTTTGCTGGAACAACCGGCCAGGATCAGCATCAGGCATATCACGCCTGCGCGCGACCAGTGTCGTAGGGTGGGTTTCATGGTGCTCCGTATTGTTTTTGCTGGGATAAAAGTCGGCATCATAGCATCTCCGTCAGTGCCTGTTCGACATACAGATAGCCAATTCCCATCACCTGCTGCGCGCGCGTGAGTTGGCCAAAGCCGATATGCGTGGCCTGAGTCTGGATCTGATCGTGACGATCGAAGGGGTTGAACCCGGTCTGGCTGATGATGGTCTCCAGCCAGGCCTGACCAAAGCCACAGCTGCGGCCATAAAGATAAATACGGTTAATATTTAAGATGTTAAGGAAGTTATACAGGCTAAGGCCAATCGCTTGGGCGGCGCGTTGCACCAACACTTGCAACGCGGGGTCTCCCTGATGATAGCGGGCGATCAGCTCGGCGGTGGTGGGGGTTTTTAGCCTTTCGCCTTCGTGTTGCGCTCTGGGGGTGACTTTTAGCTGAATGCGCGCTTTTTTCTTCAGTGCCGACAGTGATGCGATGGTTTCCAGACAGCCGTAACGGCCGCAGGAGCACAGGCCACCATCGGGATCGACGATGGTGTGGCCAATCTGGCCGCTGCCGAACAGGCTGCCCCGGTAAATCTGCTGGTTGATCACGAACGACGAGCCGATGCCGTAATCGACGTTAATCACGCAGAAGTCCTGCGCGTTAGCGTTATTTTGCCACTTTTCTGCCAGCCCCAGCATCACGCAGTCGTTATCCAGCAGGACCTCGGTCTTCAGGCGCTCTTCCAGCAGGTATTTTATCTCCACCGGGCCTTCCCAGGGGGCCTGTGGCATGCGCTGCGACACCCCGGTGAGCGGGTTTACCTGGCCGTGGATCGACAGCGCTATTTTCAGCGGCATCCCCTGTTGTCGGCTGTGCAGGTGATAGATCTGCACCATTTCCTGCAGCATCGCCTGTGGCGTGGTGGCAACGATCGGTTGCGGCGTGAAGGCGCTGCACGGCGTGATCAGGCCATCCGACACGATGCTTTCAATCAGATAGGGCGACACGTTCAGGCACAGGATCCGTTGCTCAGAGGCAGCGATGCGGTAACTGCCGCCGCCCAAACCGCGGCGGTGCAAATTCTGCTGGTCGTGCTCAACCCGGCGTTCTTCCTGCAGCTCATCGAGAATTTTGCCGACGGCAGGAATAGACAGCTGTGAAAGCCGCGCCAGCGTCGATTTACTGGCCACCTTTTCCCGATACAGCAGCGCGCACAGCACCCGTTTATTAAAATTGCGCACCCGTTGGTTATTCAACCCTTGCAATGCCATTCATTAAACCCCGTTTACTGTATTGCGTGATGGTAGCGCGTAAAGTAGCCGATTCTGTCATTTAGACTGCCTGAAAAGCAACCTTCAGTATTTTTAGTGAGGAAAACATGCACGGGACAGTCAAGGTTTGGCAAGAGCAGGTTGAATTACCCACTTACGGCACGGGCGAGCAGGATTCGCACCCGATGTTCCTGGAAAACCGCGTCTATCAGGGATCGTCCGGTGCGGTTTATCCCTATGGCGTTATTGACACCCTGAGCGGTGAAAAATCTCTGCGTCGCTATCAGGCGGTATATCTGGAAAACGACTACCTGCGCGTGATGCTGTTGCCGGAACTGGGCGGGCGTATTCATCGGGCTTACGACAAAGTGCAGCAGCGCGATTTTGTCTATCACAACGAGGTAGTGAAACCGGCGCTGGTGGGGTTATTGGGGCCGTGGATCTCAGGGGGGATCGAGTTCAACTGGCCGCAACACCACCGTCCGACCACCTATATGCCGGTGGACTGCCAGATCCAGCAGCACGATAACGGGGCGCAGACCGTCTGGCTGGGGGAGGTGGAGCCGATGCGCGGGCTGCAGGTGATGGCCGGTTTCACGCTGTATCCTGACCGCGCGCTGATTGAAATCAGCGCCAAGATTTTTAACCCTAACCCGACGCCGCGCCATTTCCTGTGGTGGGCCAACCCGGCGGTGAAAGGTGGAGACGATCACCAGAGCGTATTCCCGCCGGATGTGACCGCCGTTTTTGACCATGGCAAGCGCGATGTCTCTTCGTTCCCTATTGCCACCGGCACCTACTACAAGGTGGATTATTCGGCCGGTGTGGATATTTCGCGCTACAAGAATATCCCGGTACCGACGTCTTACATGGCGCATAAGTCGGACTATGACTTTGTAGGCGCTTACAGCCACGATGAGCAGGGCGGATTGTTGCACATCGCCGATCGCCATGTGTCGCCCGGCAAGAAACAGTGGAGCTGGGGCCACGGCGAATTTGGCCAGGCCTGGGATCGCAATCTGACCGACAATAACGGCCCTTACATTGAGCTGATGACCGGGGTTTACACCGATAACCAACCGGATTTCACCTGGCTCGACGCCTACGAAGAAAAATGCTTTGTGCAGAATTTCCTGCCCTACAACACCCTGGGCATGGTGCAGAACGCCAACACCCGTGCCGCACTAAAACTGGAAAGCGACGGGCGACAACTGGTGTGGGGGTTGTATGCGGTCGCGCCGCTGGCGCAGCACCGGTTGGTGATCCGCAGCGATAGCGATCAGCAGCTGCTGCTCGACCTCCGCGTTGATCTCACCCCCGGTGCGGCGCTGCTGGAGACCATGACCGGCGATTTCTCCGGTCGCCTGACGATTGAATTGCAGGACGCCCAGGGCCGCAGCGTACTCAGCTATCGCCAGCATCAGGCGAGCGAAAGCACCGAATTACCGCAGCCCGCCAAAGCGCCACTGGCGGCAGAACAGATCGTCAGCGCCGATGAAGCCTGGTTTATCGGCCAGCATCTGGAGCAGTACCACCATGCCAGCCGTTCGGCGTTCGATTACTACCAGCGGGGTCTGACGCTGGATCCTCTTGATTACCGCTGCAATTTGGCTCTGGCCACGCTGGAATATAACCGCGCCAATTTCCAACGCGCGATTGCCTACGCGGATGACGCGCTGACACGAGCCCATAACCTTAACCGCAACCCACAGTGCGGGTTAGCCAGCCTGATTCGTGCCTGCGCACAGGAACAATTGGGTAACGACGACGCGGCCTACGAGGATTTCTACCGCGCCATCTGGAGTGGTAACGGTAAACCGGGCGGTTTCTATGGTCTGGCACGGGTCGCGGCGCGGCGCGGGGAGTATCAGCAGGCGCTGGCGTTTTGTGAAAGCAGCCTGAGTGTTAACGCCAGCCATTATCCGCTGATCGCCCTGAAAGCGCTGCTGTTGCAACGCCTGGGGAAAGGGGCACAGAGCCTGGACTATATCGATGACCAGCTTGTCGCCCGTCCGCTGCATTACAGCCTGTATTACCTGCGCTATGCGCAAACTCACGCCGAGGCCGATTTACAACGGCTGCGGTCGGTGACCGGTTGCCGTGGGATCAATGCGCTAAACATTGCCGGTCAACTCTGTGAATGGGGAGCCAAAGAGCAGGCGATTGAGTTACTGACGCTGTTGGACAGCCAGGAAACCTTGCCGCGCTATATGTTGGCCAGCCTGCGCAAAGGCGCGGTAAGTGACCGGGAATATCGGCAGCTGTTGGCGCAGGCGCGCGACGGCTTCGGCCACCAGGTGCGCTTCCCCAATACCCTGAATGAAGTGCAGATGCTAAGCCAACTGCAGGAGTGCGTTTTTGCACAGTATCTGTTGGCTTGTTTCCATTACAGCAAGCGCAACTACTCGCAGGCGGTAGCGCTGTGGCAGCAATGCGTGGAGCGGGAGCCGACGTTTGCCGACGCCTGGCGCAATCTGGGGATCTACGCCTTCAATAAACTCCAGCAACATGACGTGGCGCTGGCGCATCTGCAGCAGGCCTTTGCTCTGCAACCTGATGACGCTCGGCTGCTGTTTGAACTGGATCAACTGAACAAACGCCTCGGTACTGCACCTGCTCAGCGGCTGGCGATGTTAGAGCAACATTTGCCGGTAGTGGCCCGGCGTGACGACCTTACCGCCGAATTGCTGAGCCTTTACAACCAGTGCGATCGGTTGAGTGACGCGCAACGGATCCTGCAGCAGCGTGAGTTTCACCCGTGGGAAGGTGGTGAAGGCAAAGTCACCGGCCAGTATCTGATCAATCTGCAACGGTTGGCATTCCAGGCGCTGCAACAGGGAGCGCCGCAGCAGGCGCAGCATTTGCTGCAGTCGGCGTTGCACTATCCGCAAAATCTGGGGGAAGGGCGTCTGGCCGGGCAAAGCGACAACGATATCTACTATTGGCTGGGTATCTGTGCTGCCCGGCAAGGCCAGCTCGAGGCAGCGGCCACCTACTGGCAGCAGGCCTGCGCGGGGCACGGCGAACTGGCTGAAAGCCGCTACTACAACGACCAACCGGTGGATTATTTGTTCTATCGCGGCATGGCGCTCAAGCAACTGGGGCAGTCGGCACAGGCCGAACAGCAGTTCACCCAAATGCAGCAGTGGGCAAGCCAGCAGTCTGAGATGTTGCCTGGCGCCGATTTCTTTGCCGTTTCGCTGCCGGATTTGATGGCGTTGGACAATGACCTGCAACAGGCGCATCAACAGCACTGCCTGCTGGTGACGGCTTTGGCGCAACTGGGGTTAGGGCAGTTAGCCGCAGCGCAGCAAACGTTAAGCGAGCTGCTGGCGATAAATCCTGCGCATGACAAAGCGCGTTTGTTCACCGTGCTGGCCGAGACTTTAGCCAACTGATGCCCAAAAGGGGACCAATGTGACGAATAAACTGAACATGCCCTATGTCTGGACTATCTGCCTGGTCGCCGCTTGCGGTGGCCTGTTATTCGGCTACGACTGGGTGGTCATAGGCGGGGCCAAGCCTTTCTACGAGGCCTATTTTGGCATCACCGATCCCGCCCAGTCAGGCTGGGCGATGAGTTCGGCGCTGGTGGGCTGTATTTTCGGCGCGGTGATCTCGGGCCTGCTGTCGGATCGTTTTGGCCGCAAGCTGCCGCTGGCGATTGCCGCCTTGACCTTCGTGATCTCGGCCTGGGGCACCGCCGTGGCCACCAGTTTTGACGCCTTTATCATTTACCGCATTGTCGGCGGGGTTGGCATTGGCCTGGCTTCGGCGTTGTCGCCGGTGTATATCGCCGAAATCAGCCCGGCGGCACAGCGGGGTCGCTTCGTTGCGGTGAACCAATTGACCATTGTGATCGGGGTATTGGCAGCGCAGTTGATCAACCTGCTGATCGCCGATCCGGTGGCGGCCAATGCCGGTCAGGCGGAGTTGTTGGCCAGCTGGAACGGACAGGTTGGCTGGCGTTATATGTTTGGCGCCGAACTGGTACCGGCGCTGGCCTTCCTGCTGCTGATGCTGGCAGTGCCGGAGTCGCCGCGCTGGCTGGCGAAGGTCGGCCGCCACGAGCAGGCGCAGAAGGTCTTGCGACGCATCGGCAATGAAAGCTATGCGCAGCAAACGCTAAAGGAGATCCGTCAAACGCTGGACAAGGATAGCGGCAAGGTGCCGCTCAGTGCGCTGCTGCGCAGCGATGTACGGCCGGTGTTGGTGATAGGCATTGTGCTGGCGATATTTCAGCAGTGGTGCGGTATCAACGTGATCTTTAACTATGCGCAGGAGATCTTCGCGTCGGCAGGGTTCGATATTAACGATACGTTGAAGTCGATCGTCGCCACCGGGTTGATCAACCTGATCTTCACCTTGCTGGCTTTACCGCTGGTGGATCGCATTGGCCGACGCCGGCTGATGCTGATAGGTGCCTGTGGATTAACGGTGATCTACCTGCTGATGGCGGCGGCTTACGCCTATGGTTTGCTGGGGCTGCCGGTGTTGTTACTGGTGTTGGTCGCCATCGCTATCTATGCCGTCACGCTTGCCCCCGTTACCTGGGTACTGCTGTCTGAAATCTTCCCCAATCGCATTCGCGGAGCAGCCATGGCCGCCGGCACCTTTGCGCTGTGGGTGGCCTGTTTTGTTCTGACCTATAGCTTCCCGTTGCTGAATGCCGCATTGGGCGCCGCGGGCAGTTTCCTGTTGTATGGCGTCATTTGCCTGGCCGGTGCGGGGTTCATTTACGCCAGAGTGCCGGAAACCAAAGGCATTACTCTGGAAGCACTGGAAGAACAGCTCAGTGCAGCAGGCACGGATCGCGCCAGGGAGAAAAAGTTTACTTAACCCTGTTTAGTTTAATGCGTGATCCTGTGGCGGTAAGTAATCAGTTTGATCATTTAGTGTAATGAGTCTGTGCTCCGCCTGAGGGCGAACAGCGGTAAAGCCTTCAGGCGGGATAATAAAAATAGGCAGCAAGAGGTTAATGAACATTAACTGGAGAATAACGATGTTGCTAAAAAAAATAAAACACGTGCTGTTAGCCATTACCGGGGGCCTGATTATTTTCAGTGCAGGCGCGCAGGCTAAAAATGACAAAACCGCCATCGGCGCTATTTATCTCGATACCCAGGGGTATTACGCCGGGGTCCGCTGGGGCGTGCAAGATGGCGCCGCCAAGGACAAAGGGAAAATTGAAATCATAGAAACCAATGCGCAGGGGGATGTTTCTAAAGAAAGTTCGTTTATCGATACCATGATTGCGCGCGACGTGAATGCCATCGTGCTTTCTGCCGTTTCGGTGAATGGCAGCGTGCGGGCCATCAAGCGTGCCAACGAAGCCAGTATTCCGGTGATTTGTTACAACACCTGCATTAATGAGAAAGGCGTAGATAAATATGTTTATGCCTATTTGGTCGGCGATCCCTACGAGTTTGGCAAAAAACTGGGTAATACCGCCGCCGATTACTTCATTGAAAAGAAAATAACCGAGCCTGTAATCGCCGTTATTAATTGCGAAGCCTTCGAAGTTTGCGTGCAACGGCGTAAAGGATTTGAAGAGGCGTTAAAAGCGAAAGTACCGGGCATGAAAATCGTCGCTAATCAGGAAGGCACCGTGCTGGACAAGGCGATATCGGTCGGCGAGAAACTGCTGATTTCCTCCGGGAAAGTCGATGCCATTTTCGGCGAATCCGGCGGCGCTACGCTCGGGGCGGTTAAAGCCGTGCGCAACCAGAACAAGGTCGGCCAAACGGTGGTATTCGGCTCGGACATGACCACCGAAATCGCGCAGGAACTGGTGAACCGTCAGGTACTGCAGGCGGTGGTGGATATCTCGGGCAAGAAAATGGGGGCGTTGGTCTTTACTCAGGCGATGAACGCCATCAACCAGCGGCCGGTCGGCCAAAAGGTGGTGCAGGTGCCGATCGATCTCTACGCCTCGTCGCAGAGCGCTACTGATTGGCTGACGACTCACAAAGACGGCTTACCTTAGAGCCTATTCCATTAGGCTATTTTATTTGTCCGTTTGGCCCTGGGCAGTGCTCAGAATCCTCACGTACTCTGTGTACGCTCCGGTTCTTCCGCGCTGTCCTTGTCCAAACTGCCTGCAACAATGACGCCTACTGGGATAGGCTCTTAATGTCGGTGGCTTGCATGAGTGACAGAGCCTTAAACAAATTGGCGCAGCAACCGGTCGTGGCCCGCATTCAATCGGGGCATAAGCGTTACCCGGGGGGGGTGGCGCTGCAAGATGTGAATTTCACGCTGCGGCGTGGCGAGGTGCGCGCTCTGCTGGGGAAAAACGGCGCGGGCAAGTCCACCTTGATCCGCATGTTGACCGGCAGTGAGCGGCCGGACGCCGGGCAAGTGTTTATCGGCGATCGACTGTTGGAGGGGCCAGATGCGCTGTTGACGCGCCGGGCCGGTGAGCTTGGCGTGCGTGCCGTCTATCAGGAGCTAAGCCTGGTACAGGACATGAGCGTGGCGGAAAACCTGTGTTTGGGGGCCTGGCCGCAGCGCGCCGGCGTGATTGACGCGCCAGGCATGCTGGCGCACGCCCGGCACGCGTTGGCGCTGCTCGGGGTGGACATCGATCCTCAACAATGGGTTCGCGATCTCAGCCCGGCACAGCAGCAGCTGGTGGAGATCGCCCGGGCCTGCCAGGGGGATCCCAAAGTGGTGATCCTCGACGAGCCAACCAGTTCGCTGGCCAACGCCGAGGCCGATCTGGTCGCGGCGGCAGTGATGCGCCTTTCCGCCGCCGGGATTGCAGTGGTGTATGTCAGCCACCGAATGAATGAGATCCGCCGGCTGGCGTCCTCCTGCACCATTATGCGCGACGGCCGTGTGGCGGGTGACGTGGCGCTGGACAACACCTCAACTCAGCAAATTGTCGACCTGATGCTGGGCCATCAGGACCACCATACGCAAACCGTCACGGCCCCGAAGGGCGGGGACAAGGTTTTTGAAGTTAAACAATTATCGCTGCCGCCCAAATTGCATCAGGTCAGTTTCGAGCTGCGGCGGGGCGAAGTACTGGGCATTGCCGGGTTGTTGGGCGCAGGCCGCAGTGAATTGCTCAAGGCCATCGTTGGCCTGACGCCGTTCGTCGAAGGCGAGCTGATCCTCGACGGTGAAGCGCTGAACTGCCCGAATTACGCCCAGATGCTCCAGCGCGGTATGGCCTACACGCCGGAAAACCGAAAGGCGGAGGGCATCATGCCGTTGCTGGGCGTGGATGAAAATACCGTGATGACAGACAGCCGCTCCGTCAGCCGCTTTGGCGTGCTGAATTGGCCGAAGATCAAACAGGCAACCTCGGCGATCGTCAGCCGGATGCGGGTGAAAACCGCAGAAACCGGCACGCCGATCATGACGCTTTCCGGCGGTAACCAGCAGAAGGTGGTGATCGGCCGTTGGGTTTACGCCAGAAGCCGGATCCTGTTGCTGGATGAGCCGACGCGCGGCGTGGATGTCGAAGCGAAAAATCAAATTTACCGTATTGCGCGTGAGCTGGCGGCAGAGGGGAAAAGTATCATTTTCGTATCGAGCGAAGTGGAGGAATTACCCCAGGTCTGCGACCGGATCTTGTTGTTGCAGCAAGGCACGATAGTGAAGGAGTTTATCTCGCCCGTGGATGTTGAACAGCTGATGTCTGAAGTGCTGATGATCCAATAATTCTGCCCACATTCGAAGGCACCGGAGGTAATACAATGTCCACATTGGTACCGGAAGTAAAAATAACCCGAACCCGAAAATTATCGAAGCACGCCAATGAACTGGGCCTGCTGGCAATTATTGTCGTGCTTTACCTGGTATTTTCTATTTATGCCACCGGGTTTATTTCGCTGAATAACCAAATGAATATCTTACGCGATGCCGCCACCATCGGCATTGCCGCCTGGGCCATGACGCTGATTATTATTTCCGGGGAAATCGACGTTAGCGTAGGCCCGATGGTGGCGTTTATCTCGGTGATCCTGGCTTATTTGATGCAGTACGCGATCCCGCTGCCGTTCGCGTTGATCCTGGCCTTGTGTCTGGGGGCGGCGTTGGGCTCGGTCGCCGGGGTGTTGCGAGGCTGGTTTAACGTGCCCAGCTTTGTCGCCACATTGGGGCTTTGGAGCGCCCTGCGCGGGATGGGATTGTTTATGACCAACGCCTTGCCGGTGCCGATCGACGAAAATGACGTGCTGGACTGGCTGGGTGGGCAGGTACTGGGGCTGCCGGTTTCGGCGGTGATTATGCTGATCCTGTTCGTGGTTTTTCAGTTTATCAGCAAGAAAACCGCCTTTGGCCGCTCGGTGTACGCCATTGGCGGCAACGCCAGCGCCGCCCAGCTGTGCGGCATTAACGTCAAACGCATTCGCGTCCTGCTGTTTACCCTGGCCGGCCTGTTGGCGGCCGTCACCGGTATTCTGTTGGCGGCGCGCCTGGGCTCCGGCAATGCCGGTGCGGCCAGTGGCCTGGAGTTTGACGTGATTGCCGCCGTGGTGGTCGGGGGGACAGCCTTGTCCGGCGGGCGCGGTTCGATGCTCGGCACTCTGCTCGGCGTGCTGGTGATCACCCTGATTGGCAACGGTCTGGTCTTACTGGGAATTAACTCCTTTTTCCAACAGGTGGTCAGAGGGGTGATTATCGTACTGGCGGTGCTGGCCAATATTATCGTGATGCAGAAGAACAATAAGCAATAGCCTCATATGCCACTAAAAATAACGCATTAAATCTGGAAGGAAAATATTATGGGAAAAATGTTGGCGGCTTATTTACCCGGAAATTCCACGGCAGAGCTGCGCGAGGTGGATATTCCGCAACCGGGTATTGGCCAGGTATTAATTAAAATGAAGTCGTCCGGTATTTGCGGCAGCGATATTCATTATATTTATCATCAGCACCGTGGCACGGCTGCCGCACCGGATCAGCCCTTGTACCGGGGATTTATTAACGGTCACGAACCTTGTGGGCAGATTGTCGCGTTGGGGGCCGGTTGCCGGCACTTTCGCGAGAGTGACCGCGTGCTGGTGTACCACATTTCCGGCTGCGGCTTTTGCAGCAACTGTCGCCGGGGCTATCCGATTTCCTGTACCGGCGTTGGCAAGGCTGCCTATGGCTGGCAACGGGATGGCGGCCACGCCGACTACCTGTTGGCGGAGGAAAAGGATCTGATCCATCTGCCGGATTCGCTCAGCTACGAAGACGGCGCTTTTATTTCCTGCGGCGTCGGCACGGCCTATGAAGGCATTGTGCGCGGCGAGGTGTCCGGCAGCGATCACGTGCTGGTCGTAGGGTTGGGCCCGGTCGGCATGATGGCGATGATGCTGGCGAAGGGACGCGGGGCGAAAACGGTGATTGGCGTAGATGTCATACCGGAGCGTCTGGCGACTGCGAAGCGGTTGGGGCTGATGGATCACGGTTTTCTGACCGGTGAGGGGGTGACAGAGCGCATTCGCGAATTGACCGCGGGCGGCGCCAACGTCACCCTCGACTGTTCCGGTAACGCTAAAGGACGGCTGCTGGCGCTGCAGGCCTCCTCGGACTGGGGAAGGGTTGTCTACATCGGTGAAACCGGCAAGGTGGAATTTGAGGTCAGTGCAGACCTGATGCATCACCAACGACGAATTATCGGCTCCTGGGTCACCAGCCTGCACCATATGGAAAAATGTTGTACCGACCTGCACGACTGGAAAATGCATCCGCATCACGCGATTACCCACCGCTTTGCCCTTGAACAGGCTGCCGATGCTTATGCGCTGATGGCTTCCGGGCAGTGTGGCAAGGTGGTGATTAACTTCGCCGATTAACGCCAGGGGGCACTATGGCACTGTTTAGTTTGGATAACGGCTGCGTCTCGCTGGTGGTTTCCTCGTTGGGCGGCAGCGTGCTGAAATTTACCGCTTACACACCGGAGGGAGAGCTCCCTCTGCTGCGGCCTGCGGTAGTGAGTGACGCTACGCCGGCGCTGCAATCGGGATGTTTTCCTCTGGTCCCCTTCGGCAATCGGGTCAATCAAAACCGCTTCAGCTTCGAGCAGCAAGACTACCGGCTCAGCGCCAATACCGACTGGGATCGGCATTACCTGCACGGTGACGGCTGGCTGCAGGAATGGCAATGTGTTGAGCAAGGCGACGAAGTCCTTCACTTGCGCTATCAGCATGAGAATGGCCCTTATCGTTATCAGGTAGAACAATACTTTACCCTGCATCAGCACCAACTCAGCATCGAACTGGCGGTAGAGCACACCGGAGAAAGGCCGATGCCCTATGGGCTGGGCTGGCATCCGTACTTTCCGTTAACCGCGCATACCCGGGTACAGGCATCCGCTGCGGCCTATTGGCGGGAGGCCGAAGACTGGCTGGCGGGCGAGCAGGCGGCGCTGAGCGAAGAAATGGATTTCAACCAGCCGGGGCCATTGCCGCGTCATTGGGTGAACAACGGCTTTAGCGGCTGGAACGGCGAGGCGGAGATCCAGTGGCCGGAGCAGGGAGCTCGGTTACGAATGAACACTCAGCCGACTTGTCCGGTTTATTTCCTGTTCGTCTCGGATCCGGCGTTCGATCCGGGTTATCAATTCGACTTTTTCTGTCTGGAACCCATGTCCCACGCGGCCAACGGGCATAACATGGCTGACCTGGGCGGGCTGCGCCGCCTGGCTAAAGGGCAGCGGTTTAGCCAGACGATGTTGCTCAGTTATTCCGCGTTTTAAGCCCGAAAATTAAAATTCGGATCTCCTTCACAGAACCCATTCAAACTCTGCAACCGGTTACTGAAACCGGTTGCGGTTTTCTCGTTTTTGAAACCATACTCATTCTTCAACTGAATCATTTGTACCTATGCCTCCAGGAGAACGGATGAAAAAAATATTCTTATGCTGCGCCGCAGGAATGTCGACCAGCATGGTGGTGAATAAAATGAAAAAGTCTGCCGAACAGCAGGGGATTGAGGTTGATATTATCGCCGTCGGCCTGGAGGAATTTGAATCCACGTTGGCGAATTACCAATGTTGCCTGCTTGGGCCGCAGGTGAAATATAAGTTCGCCGATTTTAAAAAGATTGCCGACAGGGAAAATAAGCCGATAGCGGTAATAAACAGCATGGATTACGGCATGATGCGCGGCGATAAAATTCTCGCCGAAGCCTTACAGATGATCGCACAACACTGATCCCACCGGGCCGCCGGCATCAGGCCGTTTCCGCCGGTTTTCCCATCCTGTGACCATTGACTCAGCACCTCCCGAGGGTTGGACCATGAGTATCAGCCAGGCCGCATTCAATTTTATCGAAAACCGCATCAGCCCGATTGCCGGGAGATTATCGACTCAGCGACATATTATGGCGATCCGCGACGGTTTCATTTCCGCGATGCCCTTTATGATCGTCGGCTCATTCTTGCTGGTGTTTGCCTATCCGCCCTTTTCCGCCGACAGCAGTTGGGGCATTGCCCAATGGTGGCTGGGGGCGGCGGAAAAACATCAGGTCGCTATTCTCACCCCGTTTAATATGACGATGGGCATTATGTCCATCTATATCACCGCCGCCATTGCCTACAACCTGGCGCAGAGTTATAAGCTCGATCCCTTTATGGCGGCGATGCTGGCATTGATGTCTTTCTTGCTGGTGGCCGCGCCGCAAAGCGAAAAAATGCTGCCGACCGCCGCACTGGGCGGCGTGGGGATCTTCACCGCCATTTTGGTGGCGATATACACCACCGAACTGATCCGCTTCCTCAAGGCGCACAATATCGGCATCTCACTGCCGGAGCAGGTGCCGGCCAAGATCAAGCAGTCGTTCGATCTGCTGATCCCGATCCTAGCGGTGGTGATCACCCTGTATCCGCTGAGCCTGCTGGTGCAGCACCAGTTCAACCTGCTGTTGCCGCAGGCGATCATGGCGCTGTTCCAGCCTTTGATCTCCGCTGCGGATTCGCTGCCGGCGATCTTGCTGGCGGTGCTGATCGGCCATTTGCTGTGGTTTGCGGGTATCCACGGCGCGGTGATCGTTTCCGGCATGCTGCAGGCCTTCTGGCTCACCAACCTGGGGATTAACCAAGACGCGCTGGCCGCCAACCAACCGATGCCGCACATCTTTATGGAGGCCTTCTGGACCTTCTTTATCGTCATCGGCGGATCCGGCGCCACCTTTGGGCTGGTACTGCTTTATCTGCGCAGCCGTTCGGCGCACCTGCGTTCGATCGGCAAGCTGAGCCTGGTGCCGAGTTGTTTCAACATCAACGAACCGGTGATCTTCGGCACGCCGATCGTGATGAACCCTACCTTCTTTATTCCGTTTATTACTGCACCAATCGTCAATTCGATCATCGCCTACGCGGCGGTGAAGCTGGATCTGATCGGGCGGGTGATCTCGGTGGTGCCCTGGACCGCTCCGGCGCCGATTGGTGCCGCCTGGGCTACCGGTTGGGATCTTCGCGCCGCGCTGTTGGTGCTGCTGCTGGCGGCGGTTTCGGCGTTGATCTACTACCCGTTCTTCAAAGTCTATGAGCAACAGCTGCTGGATCAGGAAGTGAGCGAAGCGGAGCAGATTGAACAGACGCAAGGAGTCACCGAATGATGGACATGGAAACGGCGGTAATGGAGCTGATCATCAACGCCGGAGAGGCGCGCAGCTGCGCCATGCAGGCGCTGTATGCGGCGCGTAAGTACCAATGGGACCAGGTGGATATTCTGCTGGCGGAATCGCAACTGGCGGCCAAGCGTGCCCACGCCACCCAGACCGAACTGATCGGTTTTGACGAGGGGGAGGGCAAGCTGCCGGTCAACCTGATTATGGTGCACGCGCAGGACCACATCATGAATGCCATGCTGGCGCGCGATCTGGTGGAGGAACTGGTGAGAATTTACCGATTACTGGAGCAAAACGGGGTGAAAAACCAATGAGCGTATTTCCGAAAGACTTTCTCTGGGGTGCCGCGACCGCGTCTTATCAGGTCGAGGGCGGCTATGATGCCGACGGCAAAGGCCTGTCCAACTGGGACCTGTTCTCTCACCTGCCAGGCACCACCTATCAGGGGACTAACGGCGACGTGGCGGTCGATCACTATCATCGCTTCCGTGAAGATGTGGCGCTGATGGCCGAGCTGGGTATGCAGACCTACCGATTCTCGATCTCCTGGCCACGGCTGCTGCCACAAGGCCGGGGAGAAGTGAACGAGGCCGGGATCCAATTCTACAGCGATCTGATCGACGAACTGCTCAAGCACAATATCAAACCGATGATCACCCTGTACCACTGGGATCTGCCGCAGGCGTTGCAGGACGCATTTGGTGGTTGGGAATCACGAGAGATCATCGATGCTTTTGATGAATATGCGCGTCTGTGTTACTCGCGGTTTGGCGACCGGGTCGAACTCTGGTCCACGTTCAATGAAACCATTGTGTTTATCGGCATGGGCTATTTCACCGGGGCGCACCCACCCAAACTGACCGATCCGAAAAAGGGCATTCAGGCGTGTCACCATGTGTTCCTGGCCAACGCCCGAGCGGTAAAAAGCTTCCGTGAAATGAAGATCAACGGCCAGATCGGCTTCGTCAACGTGCTGCAACCGAACGATCCGATCAGCGATTCACCGCAGGATCGCCGCGCCTGCGAAATAGCCGAAGGGATCTTCACCCACTGGCTGTACGATCCGGTGCTGAAGGGCGAATATCCGTCAGAGCTGCTGGCGATGGCGCAGCAGGCCTTTGGCGTGCCGCATTTCGCGCCGGGCGATGAGGTATTGCTGAAAGAGAATATCGTCGATTTTATCGGCCTGAATTACTACAAGCGTGAAATGGTCGCGCACAACGATGACGTGGACGGTTATACCATCAACACCAGCGGGCAGAAGGGCAGCGGGCGCGAGCTGGGCTTCAAGGGGTTGTTTAAACAGGTTCGCAATCCGCACGGCGTCTACACCGATTGGGACTGGGAGGTCTATCCGCAGGGGTTGACCGATGCCATTGGCCGTATCGTCAAACGCTACGGCAATATCCCAATCTACATTACCGAGAACGGGCTGGGAGCCAAGGATCCGATCGTCGAAGGTGAGGTGCGCGATCAACCACGTATTGATTATCTACGCGATCATATCCAGGCGATCGGCGCGGCGATCGAGCAGGGCGCGGATGTTCGTGGTTATTACCCGTGGTCGTTTATCGATCTGCTCTCCTGGCTCAACGGCTATCAGAAACAGTACGGCTTTGTGTATGTCGATCACGACAACAATCTGGCACGTAAGAAGAAGCAGAGCTTTGGCTGGTACCAGCGGGTGATCGCCACCAACGGCGAACGGTTGTAGCTCGCCAACAGGGCGCGGGTCAGTACAGCGATCCGTGCTCCTGATTCAGGTGTAGCAACTGTTGCTCGACCACTCGCAGGACTTTTTTCAGTTGTTGCGAGTTCAGGTTGCCAAAGCCAAAGAAAATGGGCGACGCGTGGCAACCCGATCGCCAGGTGGTTTCCGAGCCGTTTTCCAGCTCACGTAAGGTATCGAAGCGGACCCCGGCCTGAAGACAACGCTGACGAAGTCGTTGAATAAAATCTTCGGCCATGGACGTGATTAATGTCAGATGCAGCCCGGCGGCGTGACCCCAGAGTTGCCCTTCGGGAAACAGGCGCTTCAGCTCTTTACGCAATAAGTTCTGACGCATCTCGTATTCGCAGGTCAACTTGCTCAGATGGGTATAAAACACCTGACTGTGCATAAACTCCGCCAGAAATTGCTGCAATAGCCAATTGCTCCCGCTGTTGCTTAGGGCCTTCATATTCTGTACTGAGGGCAAAATGGCATCGGGACAGACCAAATACCCCAGGCGTATCCCTGGCCCCAAGGTTTTTGAAAAGGTGCCGGCATAAATCACCCGATCCTGGCTGTCCATCGCTTTGAGCGGGGGCAGCGGTTTCTGTCCCCAGGAAAAAACCGCATCATAATCATCCTCGATGACGTAAGCCCCCACCCGCTGTGCCCACAGCAGCAAGGTTTTGCGCCGCGAGAGAGAAAGTTGGCTACCCAGAGGATACTGGTGCGAAGGCGTGACATAGCACAATTGTGTGGAGCGCTCCGGAAGATGCGATACGCACATGCCCTGTTTGTCGACGGCCAGCGTGGTGACCTGCGCTCCATAACAATTGAACAGATGCCAGGCGCCGGAATAGCAGGGCGACTCGGTCACAATATGACAGGGGATATGCGGCGACGTCGTTCGCTTGAGTACGAAGAGCTGACTCAAGAGCGACAACCCTTCCTGAACGCCGTTGGTAATGATGATATTTTCTGGCCGGGTATCGATGCTGCGCGAGAGGCGTAAATAGCGTGCGATCTCCTGGCGTAGTGGTTGTAACCCATGAGGGGAGTGATAACGCGTCACCAGTTGTTCTTTGAGACAGGACGGTGAGTTGTTCCATTTGCGCCAGCTTGCCCAAGGGAAAGCGTTGGGGTCGGGGATGCTCATGCGGCAATAAAGTTCGGGCGTCGGCTGGCTGTAGAGATCGCCGGGCACCTCTGCGGTCAGCAATCGGGTGGGGGCCGGCCCTTTGAAATAGGGGGGAGTGTGCCGGACGGGTTTTACCTGACGGTCAAATACCACCTGGTAACCAATGCCCGGTCGGCTTTTAATGTAGCCGCTAATCACCAACTTTTCATAGGCCAGTACCACGGTGATGCGCGCGACCTGCAGCTTGCCGGCCAGCTTACGGATGGAAGGCAGCATATCACCGCAAACGTAGCTACCCCGCGTGATGGCTTGATAATAGTATTGAAAAATCTGCAGTTGCAGGGGCGTATCACAAACTCTGTCGAGCTCTAATTCCCACATAAAATCCCTTTGTCGCAAACTTTCAGCCCCTGCACCTTACGCTAACCGCGTACGGCAATAATTGACCCTAAACAAAGTGTGTTATCTGGCCTTATTGCTGAAGCTGGCCGTATCTATTTGGCCGCCTGTTTTTTGTTTTAGCGTAGCCACTAAATAACGAGAATCGAGGCAATCTCATAATGTCGTGGATACGCAAGAAATCACTTTGGCTGATGGTCGCGGGGGCTGGGGTCATGTTGCTTCTGCTGTGGGCGGGATGGCAGGGCGTTCATCAAACCAGTTCGACGGCGTTCTGTTTGTCCTGTCACTCGATGAGTACCGTCGGGCAGGAATATAAGGAAAGTATTCATTTTAAAAATGCATCCGGGGTGCGGGCCGAGTGCAGGGATTGCCATATTCCACCAGGGATCGTGGCGACGGCGGTGCGCAAAATCGCCGCGCTGAACGATCTGTACCACGAGTTTATCTCCCCTTCTATCGCGACGCCGGAGGCATTTGAGCGCAAACGCGCTGAACTGGCGCAGCGGGAGTGGGCGCGCATGACCGAGAACCGTTCTGCCGCTTGCAAGGCCTGCCACAGTTACGACGCCATGGATCACGATAAGCAATCTTCCGAAGCGGCGGCCCAAATGACCACGGCCGCGTTGAAAGACAGCAACTGCATTGATTGTCACAAGGGCATTGCGCACCACAAACCGGATATGAGCCAGGGGTTTCGCAGCCAATTTAAAACGCTGCAGCAGCAGAGTATGGCGTTGCCTGCGGCGACCACCTTGTATTCTCTTGGCGAAAAATCCTTGAGCGCATCGGCCGATAAACCGGCTGACAAGGCAGTGCTGATGCCCGCCACGCAGGTTAGCGTGCTGCAAAAACAGGGTGACAAAGTGCAAATCCAGATTGTGGGATGGCGTGAGAGCGCCGGTCGTGGGCGTGTCATCACGCAGTACCCAGGTAAGCGGGTATTCACCGCTGTCCTGGATGCATCATTACTCCCCACGATCAAGATCCTGAAAACCCAGGTCGATCCGGCATCACATCAGGAATGGCAGCAAATCAGCGTAGCAGCCTGGACCTCCAACGACGGATTTAATGCCAGCCTTGAACCCGTGTGGCAATACGCCGATCGGATGCTGCAATCCACCTGCAGCGCCTGCCACAGCGTACCGCCCGCAACTCGTTATACCGCCAACGGTTGGATCGCCGGGTTAAAGGCCATGTCCACCTATTACCGTCTTAGTTCGCAAGAAGAGCGAACCCTGCTGAAATATTTGCAAACCCACGCCAGTGATACCGCTGACAGCGCAAAAAAATAAAATAAGGAGTCACCATGGATATTCACGATTTCAACCCTTCTCGCCGACGGTTTATAGCCGGCGTACTGGCCGCAGGGACGGCCAGCATGCTGGGCCCCCATCCTCTTCTGGGCAAAGTATGGGCAGCAGGCGAAAACCCTGAGCGATGGATCCAGTCAGGATCGCATTTCGGGGCTTTTGAGGCCAAGGTGGTCAACGGCGAATGGATCGACACCCGCCCGTTCAAACACGATAAATATCCGTGCGATATGCTCAAGGCGGTGCGTGAAATCGTCTATAACCCGTCGCGAGTACGTTACCCCATGGTTCGGCTGGACTGGCTGCGTAAACGCGAGCATTCCGACCGCAGCCAACGCGGCGATAATCGCTTTGTGCGAGTGAGCTGGGATCGGGCACTGGATCTGGTCTATCAGGAGTTGGAACGGGTGCAAAAAAACCATGGCTCATCCGGCGTGTTTACCGGGCTGGCGGATTGGCAGATGGTGGGCAAGTTGCATAAGGCCGGTGGTGCAATGGATCGCGGGCTTGGCCTTCATGGTAGCTATGTCACCACTATAGGTGACTATTCGGCCGCGGCGGCGCAGGTGATCTTGCCCCACGTAATAGGATCATTGGAGGTGTATGAGCAACAAACCTCGTTGCCTTTGGTGATTGAAAATACCCAGACCATCGTGCTGTGGGGCTGCGATCCGATCAAAAACCTGCAGATCGAATACCTGGTCCCCGATCACGAGCCCTTTGGCTATTGGCAGCAGATTAAAGAGCGCGTGCAGCAAGGTACAATGCGGGTGATCAGCGTCGATCCAGTGTGCAGTAAAACGCAGAACTATCTCGGCTGCGAACAACTGGCCTTGAACCCGCAGACGGACGTAGCCCTGATGCTGGGTCTGGCGCATACGCTGTACCAGGAAAAAATCTATGACGCTTCATTTATCAAAGATTATTGCGTGGGTTTTGAGCAGTTCCTGCCTTATTTGATGGGGGAGACGGATCAACAGCCTAAAGATGCGCAGTGGGCCGCAGGCCTGTGTGGGCTCACTCCCGAGCAGATCCGCGAATTTGCACGGCTGCTGGTCAAAGGGCGTACCCAGTTTATGGGGGGCTGGTGCGTTCAACGTATGCATCATGGGGAACAATACCCGTGGATGCTGGTGGTATTGGCCAGCATGGTGGGGCAAATCGGCCTGCCTGGTGGCGGCGTCGGCTTTGGCTGGCATTACAACGGTGGCGGTACTGTGACCTCTCTGGGCCCGGTACTTTCCGGATTAGGTAGCCTGTCCAACCCACCTGCACCGATCCATGCCGCCGATTTCCGTGGCGCTTCCGAGCATATCCCTGTGGCACGTTTCATCGATTGCTTGCTCTCGCCCGGCAAGACCCTGGCGTTTAATGGCGAGACGCTGACTTACCCGGACATCAGGTTAGCGCTCTTCAGCGCCGCTAATCCGTTCCATGCCCAACAGGATCGCAATCGCATGATCGAGGCCTGGAAGAGGCTGGAAACGGTGGTGGTACTGGATCACCAGTGGACGGCATCCTGCCGTTTTGCCGATATTGTGCTGCCGGTGACCACGCGTTTTGAGCGTAACGATATCGAACAGTTCGGCACGCATTCCAACAAAGGGCTGATGGCCATTCGCCAGATAGTGAAGCCGCAGTATGAGGCTCGCCACGACTTTGACGTGTTTAGCGAACTCTGCAAACGTTTTGGCCGCGATCAGGTTTACACCGAAAAGCGTAACGAGATGCAGTGGATCAAGGCTATCTATGAGGAAGGGGTGAAACAAGGGGCTGCGATGGGGGTGAAGATGCCCAGTTTTTCCACCTTCTGGGATGGAGAAGGCTATATCGAATATCCGGCAGGCCAACCCTGGGTGCGTCACGGCGATTTTCGCGAACAGCCCGATCTCTACCCTTTGGGGACGCCGTCTGGCCTGATTGAAATCTACAGTAAGACCATTGCCGCTTTTAACTATCAGGATTGCCCTGGCCATCCATTGTGGATGGAGCCTTTTGAACGCAGCCACGGGGGAAAAGGTGCAGAGAAATATCCGCTGCATCTGCAATCCTGCCACCCGGACAAGCGGCTGCATTCGCAACTGTGCTCCAGCGATAACTATCGCGCGACCTATGCCGTAGCGGGGCGTGAACCTTTATATATAGGTCCAGAGGATGCAAAAGATCGTGGTTTGAAAGCCGGTGACGTAGTTCGCGTTTTTAATGCGCGCGGGCAGGTGCTGGCCGGGGTGGTCATTAGCCCAGATTACCCACGCGGCGTTGTGCGTATCCACGAGGGGGCATGGTATTCCCCTTTGGTGGGTGGTAAAGCCGGAACGCTTTGCACCTATGGCGATCCTAACGTCTTAAGCGCCGATATTGGCACTTCGCAGTTGGCACAAGGGACTTCGGCCCATTCAGCACTGGTTCAGGTAGAGCGCTATCAGGGCCCGCTTCCGAGGGTAACGGGCTTTGGTGGGCCACAGGAAATGAAACCGGATACCAAAGAGGCCTCTCATGTCGTTGCTGGATGAAGTGGCCCGTCAACGGGCGATAATTTACCGCTGGTTTTCTCAGTTGCTGTTTCAGGAACTGTCTGACGAAGGGCTACTCAGGCTGCGAAACAAGAAGAACCTAGCGTTATTGAACGCCCTCAAATCAATACCCGAACTTTCACTGCTCGTGACGCATTTTCAACGACGACTGCGGGCGATGCAAAAGCGGGAAGCGTGTCAGTTGGAGTTGGCGGCTGATTTCGCCTCCCTGTTTTTACTGCCGCCTCCGACCGGAGTATCGCCTTATGCCGGGCATTATCCGCATACGACCTCACCCGAAGAGCGTAAAACGTTACGGCAAAAGTTGGTTGAGCTCCGGCTTACGCCACAAAATAACGAGGCAGCCGACCATCTCGCTATCCAGCTTGCCTTGATTGCCACGTTGATCGAAGAGGACGCGGAGTTGGATCAGCAGGAGCTGTTTTTGAATCGGCATCTGCTGAGCTGGTTGCCGCTTTGCACCAAACGTTGCTACCAGCGCGATCGTTTTGGTTTCTATGCTGCCGCTATGGGGTTACTGACCGGGTTTGTGCAGCAAGATGCCGAATGGCTTACTGCCTGCCGGCTTGCTACTCAAGTTTAAGCGAGGAAAATTTTTTCTGAATAAACGGCCGTACTCGGTATAAAACAGCGGAAACAGGGCCGCCCTGGCGGCTCTGTTTTCAGGTCAAGTTGCTCGAATTCACCTCTCTTTTGCCGATCTGCCTGCTGAACGTCTCTTCCTCAAAATCCCCTTTTGCTATTCCATTTCGGCATACCCGTGTTGTGACTATTCATTACTCACCGCCTATAAAAACACCATATAGTCAAATTATTGCCTTACCGTACCATCACAAACAGGAGGGGGGAGATGAGCGATTTCCCGCTTGAACCGCCACACAATTTTCCTCGCCGGCTGGCAGAGCATAAGCATCTACTACAGTTCTTGTGGGAAAAGGCCAAATCTGGCCGGACCGCCATTCACCCCTGCATCCCACTTTCTGCATGATGAGGGAACAAGCATGAGCATGAAAACGATAACGCTGGGCAGCAATTCATTCGACTACCAGGACAGCGGCAGCGGGGACACCACCCTGCTGTTGCTTTCCGGTTGGTGCCAGGATCACCGGCTTTTTAAACACCTAATACCGCTGCTGGCGCAACACTATCGCGTACTGAATATTGATTGGCGCGGGCACAATGCCGCACGCAGTTATGACGGCGATTTTGGTATGGATGATCTCACGGCCGATCTGGTTCTGTTTCTTGACCGGCTGGATGTTGAGCGCTTGATTCCGCTCTCTACATCTCATGGCGGCTGGGCCAACATCGCTTTAAGCCAGCAACTGGGCCCGTTGCGGGTACCGAAAACCATCGTGGTGGACTGGTTGATGACCGGAGCTTTTACCGATCTGCTGCAGAATTTACAGCAGAGCCAGCGGCCGGAAAGCTGGCAACAGGCGCGAGATGCCCTGTTTGCGGAATGGGTAGCCCATACGGATAACCAGGATGTGATCAACCATGTCCAACAGGAAATGGCCGGATTCGATCAGGAGATGTGGATCCGTTCTTGTCGGGAAATCGAGTTGGCCTATGGGCAATTTGGCTCTCCCCTGCAACGCCTGGAACAGCTCACCCCTGAGCGTCCGGTAATGCACCTCTATTCACAACCGCATAGCGCAGAGTATGACCAGTTGCAGCGCGAGTTCGCCCAACGCCACCGCGGGTTCAATCCGGTAAAAATTGCGGGGGCGAGTCATTTCCCCACTCTGGAATCGCCGGACAAAGTGGTGATGGAAATCCGGTCATTTATTGGCTAGGCAACATCCCGCCGTAGCAACAGCGCTCCTAATGATGAGCAGATTCATAAGAATGTGCGTAGCCGTATTTATGTCGTTCGGCCTGTCTGCCGTGATTAAACCAGCGACATTGTGCACGCCTGTTTTCCAGTGGGTAATCAGGAGGTAAAACATGAGCATGCAGGTCGATCGTAAGGTCATCACTGGCGGTCATATTATCACCATGGATGCAGAGTATGGGGAACTGCCCCAGGGGGCGCTGCTGATTGAAAATGGCCGGATCGCAGCGCTGGCGGAAAACGCAAAGGCGTTTAGTCATCTGGATGCCGAAGTGATCGATGCGCGTGGTGCGATCGTGTTGCCGGGTATGATCGACAGTCATCGCCACACCTGGATGTCGTTGTTTCGGGGGATCTCCGGCGATATGTCGTTGCCGGAATTTCTGGCAAATACGTTTTATGGGCTGGGGGCCTTGGTGACCGCCGAGGATTTGTCCACTGCCACCCTGGTGGGGGCGCTCGAGGCCATAGACAGCGGGGTCACAACCATCCTCGACTGCTGTGACTGTGTGAATAGCCCGGATCATGCCGTCGCGGCGATCGAATCACTGCAACAATCCGGTATCCGTGGCGTGTATTCCTATGGATTTCAGGTTTATGATTTTCAGCCCGCCGGTTTTTCCAGCCATCAAGAACGCGTCAATTTTGCCGCTGAATTGCGTGAGCGTTATTTTAGCGACGATCAGGGTTTGTTGCGTATGGGGACCTTGCTCAGCGATTTTGGCACCGTGCCCTTTACGCAGACTGCGGCGGAGATCCGCATGGCGCAGCAGCAGGATATCCTGATTGCTTCTCATACCGGCGCACTGCCGAATAGCCGGTTATTGAAAGGGTTACAGGAGCTGGACGATCATCAATTGCTGCAGCCCGGTCACCTGCATATTCACTGTTCCGGTCTGACCGATCCCGAATGGCGGCTGTTGGCTAAAACAGGCGCTAAAGTCAGCATTGCCCCCGAAACTGAAATGCAAATGGGCATGGGCTTTCCTCCCATCAGAGCCTGCCTGGATCACGGGATAGCCCCGGCGATCAGCACTGACATTGTCTGCGTGGGGTCTGGGGATCTGTTTTCGCAGATGCGGCTGGGGCTGCAAACCCAGCGCTGCCTGGATAACCATCAGCACCATATCCGTGGTGAAGTGGTTTCTGAACTTTCTCTCTCGGTGGGGGATGCGTTGCGTTGGGCGACCCACGGCAGCGCGGCTGCGCTGGGAATGGAGACAAGTATTGGTTCGCTGACGCCGGGAAAACAGGCCGATGTGATTATGCTTAAACATCAGCGGGCGATGGTGCCTTCTTCTTTCCCAAGGGCGAGCAGCGTGTTGCAGTCCCATGCCGCCGATGTAGATACGGTGATCATCAACGGCCAGACTCGCAAGCGGCATGGCGAACTGGTGGGACAGGATATGGCCGCCATCCGGCAACGTGCCGCTCAGACGCTGGCGCGTATTCAGCAGGCGGCACTCGGGCGTGCAGAGATCACCGGAGCAGAAGCGGTTGCCTGGCTTAGGGAGGCGGAGCGGAGAGCGTCGGTAAATCTGGCGGAGGCCTATCGCCGATAAGCGTATTTTGGATGATGCTGCGCCCGACCGAAGCTGGGCGCAGGGAGATTACAGTGAGTCCGGATCCGGCCCCAGGCGGTTGCCGATATCCAGTTTGGCAATTTCGCCCAGTTCGTCTTTATCCAGTTTGAAGTCGAAGACTTCGAAGTTTTCACGAATGCGCGCTGGCGTGACCGATTTCGGGATCACGATCAGCCCGCTGTCCAGGTGCCAGCGCACCACGATTTGCGCCGGGGTTTTCTCGTATTTTTCCGCCAGGTTTTTGATCACCGCTTGGTCGAATACCCCTTCGCCACCCTGTGCCAGTGGGCTCCAGGATTCGGTCGCAATATGGTGGGTTGCGTTCCAGGCGCGTAGCTGACGCTGTTGCAGCAACGGGTGCAGCTCGATTTGGTTAATCACCGGTGCGACATTGGTTTCGTCCAGCAGGCGCTGCAGGTGCGGGGTGTGGAAATTGCATACCCCGATGCTTTTGACCAACCCCTGCTCGCGCAGTTTGATCAGCCCTCGCCAGGCGTCGACATATTGGTCCTGCTGCGGCTTTGGCCAGTGGATCAGATACAGATCGACGTAATCCAACTTGAGTTTTTCAAGGCTGGTTTCCAGCGCGCCTTGCGGGTCGCCCTGATCGTCGTTCCACAGTTTGGTGGTGATAAACAGCTCATCGCGTGGTATTGAGGTGGATTGCAGTGCTGCGCCAACCCCTTCCTCATTCTTGTAGATTGCAGCGGTATCGATCGAGCGATAGCCCACCTCCAGTGCTTTAAGCACCGCCTGGGTGGTTTCTGAAATACTCGCCTGCCAAACGCCGAGACCCAACTGCGGCATCAGATTACCATCGTGGAGTTTGATGATGGGTTGTTGCGTTGTCATGCGTATCTCCTTGTCAACGGATTGCCCGGTGCTGCATGCACCGGAAACGGCTATTAATAAATTCTAGTTGGCAAATTGGGGGAGTGCTGAGTTTGCTAACCAAATTCCAGCGCTGCCGGGATAGGGCGGCTACAGGTCATGTTTTCTCCCATGGGTTAATCAGATGAGGATCGGCAGCGCGAATAGCGCATTGAACTGCGCCCGATGAAGCGTCGGGCGCAGGAGAGAAGTTGAAACTAAAGCCTAGCAGGAAATAGGCGGTTTGCGATTAACGCGCCGCGTTATAAATGCGTTGGCTGACTTCGAGGGTGATGTCTTGATGCTCGCCAAGTGCTGTCATGCCGTGCTGATGCAGTTTATCAAGCAACGCCGGGATAGAGCTGCCGTCGAGCTGGTAATCCGCCATGCGGGTCGGTACGCCCATTTGTTCGAAGAAGGCACGAGTGGCGGCGATGGCACCGTCGATACGGCTGTCTTCACTGCCATCGCGCAGGCCCCAAACGCGGTCGGCGTACTGCAGCAGTTTTTCGCGTTTCTGCGCTTTTTTCTCGATCAGCAGCGCAGGCAGAACAATCGCCAGCGTCTGGGCATGATCCAAACCGTGCATGGCGGTCAATTCGTGGCCCAGCATGTGGGTTGCCCAATCCTGCGGCACACCGGCGCCGATCAGACCGTTCAAGGCCATGGTTGCGCTCCACATCACGTTGGCGCGCACCGCATAGTTTTCCGGCTCGGACAGCGCGCGCGGACCGTCTTCCAGCAGCGTCAGCAGCAGGCCTTCGGCAAAGCGATCTTGCACTTTGGCGTCGACCGGGTAGGTCAGGTACTGCTCGATGGTGTGGACAAAGGCATCGACTACGCCATTGGCGATTTGGCGCGGCGGCAGAGAGTAGGTCACTACCGGATCCAGCACCGCGAACAGCGGTTGCACGTGTGGCGAGAAGAAGTGCTGTTTGTCGCCGCTGCTTTTGCGGGTGATCACTGCGCCGCTGTTGGACTCAGAGCCGGTGGCCGGCAGTGTCAGTACGCAGCCCATTGGCACCGCGCCTTTGATTTCACTGCCCACGGTTTTCAGGATGTGCCATGGATCGGCATCCGCCTGATAATGGGCCGCTGCGGCAATAAACTTGGTGCCATCAACCACGGAGCCGCCGCCGACCGCCAGCAGGAAATCGATATTCTCTGCGCGCACCACTTCGACCGCTTTCATCAGCGTTTCGTAGGTTGGGTTAGGCTCAATGCCGGAAAACTCCTGCACGTTGCGGCCCGCCAGTGCGGCATACACCTGATCCAGCACGCCATTTTTCTTCACGCTGCCGCCACCGTAGGTGATCAGAATGCGTGCGTCGGCAGGGATCTGCTGTGCCAGGCCGGCGATTTGGTCTTGGCCGAACAGGATTTTGGTTGGGGTATGAAGAATAAAGTTTTGCATGGGTAATTTCTCTTCTGCATGTGGCAAGCGCCGCTGGCGCAAAATATCTGAGGTGTATTGTCAGTAACTTGGCTCAGCAGCACAATGCACATTCCTGCCCGAGTCTTGCCTATTCCTACAAAGCGTTGTAGAAAAATAGAGTTTTAAACTATTATTTATGCCGAATTATTCTTAATGTAAGAGGGTGTTTCCGTGAGCGAAATCGATGAACTGCGCGGCCGCATGGCGCGCCAGGCGGCCTGCTTTGCCGAGAGCAACGGTTACACGCCCTCGCCGGTGCCGCTGGTGAAAATTCTTTATGTCGATCGTCATTGCCCGCGCCAGCCGGTGATGTATGAGCCGGGTGTAGTGATCATTTTCCAGGGGCACAAGGTCGGCTACTGCGGTAATCGGGTTTTCCAGTATGACCCGCGCAATTATCTGTTGATGACGGTGCCGTTGCCGTTTGAGTGCGAAACCTTCGCCAGCCCGGAATTGCCGCTGGTGGGGCTGTCGGTGAATATCGACAGTCAAATGCTGCAGGACCTGTTGATCGACATCGGCGATGACGACTACCTGGTGAAGCCGCGCAGAGAAAGCAGCGGGGTGAACCTGGCCGAGCTGTCGGAAGAACTGTTGTGCGCTACCGAACGCCTGCTGGATGTGATGGCCAAACCGCTGGATGCACGCGTACTGGGGCCGCAGATTGTACGTGAAATTCTCTACCACGTACTGCGCGGAGCCTGTGGCGCCTCATTGCAGGAGTTGGTTAATCGCCATACCCACTTCAGCCAAATCGCCAAGGCGCTGCGGCGTATTGAGAACCAATATGCGGACAACCTCAACGTTGAGCAGTTGGCGGGGGAGGTGAATATGAGCATCTCGGCGTTTCACCATAACTTCAAGGCGGTGACCAACACCTCGCCGCTGCAATATGTGAAATCCTATCGCTTGCACAAGGCGCGTTTGCTGATGGTACACGACGGTTTGAAAGCCAGTACCGCGGCGATCCGTGTCGGCTACGAAAGCGCTTCGCAGTTCAGCCGCGAGTTCAAACGTTTCTTTGGCGTGACGCCGAGTGACGAAGTTGCCCGACTGCGCGAAAACCCTCCTTTAATGATGGAAGGTTAATCTCGCTGCCGGGCAGTGATTCAGCGCGTCAGCACAATTTTACCGAATGCTCCGCGATCGAGGTGATCGAGCGCCTGCGGCAATTGATCAAAGCGGTAGCGCTGGTCGATCACTGGCTGTAGGGCATTAACGTCCACCGCACGCACCAGATCTTCCAGCGCGCGGCGGTGGCCGACACCAATACCCTGAATGACCGGCGATTTCATCAGCAGCGGCCCTGCGGGAGCCGAAACTTCAAAGCCCTCCAGCGCCCCGATCACCGAGATACGCCCGTGCACCGCAACGGCGCGTACCGAATTACCGAGATTAGGGCCACCCACGGTGTCAATCACGTGGTCGATGCCGCGATCCTGGGTCAACTGGTACACCTTTTCTACCCAGTCCGCAGTCAGACGGTTAATGCCATGATCGGCACCCAAGGCTTTGGCTCGCGCCAGTTTTTCGTCGCTGCCGGAGGTAACATAGACCTCGGCACCCAGCATTTTGGCGATTTGCAGTCCGAACAGCGCCACGCCACCAGTGCCCTGTACCAGCACCGATTCTCCGGCGTGCAGCTGGCCCTGTTCCACCAGCGCGAACCAGGCGGTCAGTCCGGCACAGGGCAGGGTACTGGCCTGCGCGTCGTCCAGCGAGGTGGGCGCAGCCGCCAACCAGTCTTCGTGCAGCACCACGTATTCCGCCAGCATACCCTGATAAAAGCCGCCCAGAGTGCGGTAGGGTGGGATGCGCGCATTACCATAGGGTTTTTGCCGGCCATCGATCCAGCCGGGGCTAAAGGTGGAAATCACCCGTTCGCCGGGCTGAAAACGGGTAACGTCGGGCCCAATGGCGTCGACTTCACCGGCCATGTCGGAGGCTGGCGTGAAGGGCTGCGGCAGTTCTAGCCCCATGCCGGTTTCAATGACCAGTTTGTCGCGGTAATTGAGCGATACCGCATTCACTTTCACTCTGATCTGGTGCGGTCCCGGTTGCGGTATGACGCTTTCGTTCAGTTGCAGGTGTTGGCGCCCCAGGGCGTCCATTGTCCAGCGTTGCATTGTTTCGGCCATGATTGACTCCAAAGTCAGCGATAAACAGACCTGCTGATAATATCGTTGATAGAAGTTCGCCAGTGGCGATAAGATTTCCTTTGATTGTTTCTTTCAAGGCTACAAATCATGAGCGATCGATTGAACGGCATTTCGGTATTTGTCACCGCGGTGGAGGCAGGCAGTTTTGCGCTGGCGGCCAGCCGGCTACACCTTTCGCGTTCGGCGGTGGGGAAAACCATCGCCCGCTTGGAGCAACGGTTGGCCGTTCGCTTGTTTCATCGCACGACCCGCAGCCTGAGCCTGACCGACGACGGTGCGCTGTTTTACGAACGTTGTCTGCGGGCACTGGAAGAGATACGTACCGCAGAAATGCTGCTGGAGTCGGGGAAGCAGCAGGTTAACGGCAGGCTGAGGGTGTCGATGCCGGTGCTGTTTGGCCGCATGTGCATTGCGCCGCTGTTGACCAGTATGGCGCGTGAGCATCCTGGGCTGGAGCTGGAGCTGTCATTCAACGACCGCGTGGTGGATTTGATTGAGGACGGTTTTGACCTGGCGATCCGCAACGGTACGCTGGTCAGTAGCAGTGGGTTGGTGGCACGGCGCGTTGGCGACCACCGTATGACATTGTGCGCGGCTCCGGAATATCTGTTGCGCAGCGGCGAACCCAAAACCCTCGAGCAGCTGGCACAACATGATGCGGTGACCTACATGCGCGCCGGCGTGGTTCTTAACTGGACGCTTCTGGATGCCTGCGGAAAAGAGCAGGAGGTGATACCGAAGAAAGGGTTACAGATGGATGACCTGCAGGCGATTGCGGATGCCACGGTAGCGGGGTTTGGCATAGCCTGGTTACCTTGCTGGCTGGTGCGCGAAGCGTTGTTGAAAGGGGAATTGGTCAGGCTGATGCGCAATCGGCCCGGCATGTCATTCGACGTTCACGCGGTTTGGCCGCAAACGCCGCATTTGCCTTTGAAGGTTCGATTGGCGGTGGATACGCTGGTGAGCAAGCTGCCTCCCAGACTGGCGTTGGTTGAAAAAGCGCTTTAAGGGCGACGATGGCCGCCCGTCCGGGTATCAGGAAGAGGCGGCGCGTTTTTTACGCCAGATAACCAGCATGCCGCCCACCAGGCCAACCAGCAGCAGCACCAACGGCAGGATCATCAGCCCGGTCATCACCTGGCTCTCATAGCGTTTAACCAAAGGGATCTGGCTGAAAGCGTAGCCGAGGCCGACCACTGCACCTACCCAAATCACCGCGCTTAGCCAGTTAAAGAACTGAAAACGGGTGCTGTTCAGGCCAGAAATCCCGGCCATGGTGGGCAGCAGGGTGCGAACAAAACCCAGAAAACGGCCGATGACCAGCGCCGTCAGGCCATGGCGGTTAAACAGGTTGTGTGCACGTTGGTGATACTGAGCGGGCAGTTGCAGCAACCAGCCTTTGACCAGATTGGTATGGCCCAACCAACGGCCCTGCAGGTAGCTCAGCCAGCAGCCCAGGCTGGCGGCGACGGTCAAAATGATCAGCGTCGGCACAAAGGCCATCACGCCTTTGGCGATCAGCGCGCCGGATAACAGCAGCAGGCTGTCGCCGGGTAAGAAGGAAGCTGGCAGTAGTCCGTTTTCTAAAAATAGAGTGGTGAAAAGCACCGCATAAACCACCCAAATTACGCTGGGATCGGCAAGGGCAATGAAGTCCTGCTGCCAAAGCGCATGAACAATCTCTCGTAATACATCCATTATTTATCCTGTTGCATACCGGTTGCGCCTGGCTTCAGGGTATCCAGGGCACAGTGTTGGCCGTATCTGACAGTTACCCGCCTAGTGTAACGCTAATAGCTTAAGCACACATTAAACAAGGCGAATAAAGTTGCCGATGCAAGCAGGCGTTCTGTTAGCGCGTATTGGCAATTCGGTCGAACCCGGCGGCGAGATCGGCGATCAGATCCTGCACATTTTCCAGGCCGATATGCAGGCGTACCAGAGTGCCGGAGAAGTCTATGCCACCCGCTGGGCGAATGGCTTCCAGTTCTTCCGGTTGGTTAGCCAGGATCAAGGATTCAAAGCCGCCCCAGGAATAGGCCATGCTGAAGTGGCTGAAGTTATCCAGAAACTCGGCTAACTGCATGTCGCTCAGGCGCTGTTTCAGCACGAAAGAAAACAGGCCGTTGCAGCCGTTAAAATCGCGCAGGTAAAACTCGTGACCTTTGCAACCGGGCAGCGCCGGGTGATTGACCACTGCCACCTCTGGCCTCTGGGCCAGCCAATGGGCGACTTCGATGCTGCTCTGCTGGTGCTGCTTCAGGCGTACGCCCAGGGTGCGCAAACCGCGGCTGGCCATATAAGCGGTATCGGCGTCTACCATCTGGCCCATCAAATAAGAGTATTCACGCAGTTGGTCCCAACAGCGCTCGTTAGCCACGGCGGTGCCGAGCATATAATCGGAATGGCCGATAATATATTTGGTGCCAGCCTGAATCGAAATGTCGATATCAAAATCCAGCGCCTTGAACAAGATGCCGGCCGCCCAGGTGTTATCGATCATGATCACCACTTCAGGTGCCACGGCGCGAATCGCCTGCACCATCGCCGGGATATCCTGGATCTCCATAGTGATCGAGCCGGGTGATTCAAGGAACACCACACGGGTATTGGGTTGAATCAGTCCGGCGATATCGGCGCCGATCAGCGGGTCGAAATAGGTGGTTTCCACATTCATGCGGCTCAGAATATGGGTACAAAAGTCCTGCGTCGGCTCATAGACGGAGCCGGTCATCAGCAGATGGTCGCCTGCGCCGACAAAGGACAGAATGGCGTTGGAGACCGCCGCCGCGCCGCAAGGATAGAGCACGCAGCCTGCGCCGCCCTCCAGCTCGACCATCGCATCCTGCAACGCGAAGTGGGTCAGGGTGCCGCGTCGGCCGTAAAACAGCTCGCCATGAGCACGTTTGGCGGTGGCCTCTTTTTTGGCCGCCACGGAGTCAAATACCAATGAAGAAGCGCGTTGGGTGACGGGGTTGACGGAGCCCTGGGTATAGCGCTTGCTGCGCCCGGCGCCAATCAGGGTAGTTTCGATGTTTTTAGACGTCATAGGAGCGGGCTCACCTTTGCTTGATCTTCACGGGCCATTTGCAATAGCCCTTACGTTAGCATGACACCTTATAGCCATCCAGACGTTTTAACATCCAAATGTAGAAACGGCTATAATCTTCTGCTCAATCGTGCTCTCGCATGCCATCCTTCTGCCTGACGGCGATAACCAAGCGAGTTTATCGGTGAGACCGGGATATAACAGTAAAATGCGACAAATCCCCTGTCTTTGTTGCAGCCCTGTGCGGTAAAAGTGACGAAATAGCCCTATAAAGGGTACATATAGGTTCGAACAGGCGGCGAATGGGTTCGCCAGGGAGCCATAAGTGCGCCGCAGGAGTAATTTTCCCGATTATTTGGTAAATAATAATGAGAACTACTATCAATCCCTGATTGGTTTGATATGATCGCACGCTGAATTATTCCTCAATTTTGATCGGTAACGGGTGGAGGCACAGCGTGAAAACGGCTGGCAAGAATTTAAATCAAGGATCGTTCGGTCAGGGCCGGGCGCAATGGGGCCAGGCGTTCGGCCGTGGTCTGTTAGCTTCAATGGTATTGGTGGCAGGTCTGGCCGGCAGTGCTCATGCGGCACCGGCGACTAATCCGGCCGTTACCGAAAGCGTGGCTCCGGCTGCCAGCGCGCCTGCCGCGGCAGCGCCTGAAACCCTCACTCCGGTCAACCCGCAACCGACCATCCAGCCGCCGGAAACCCGCGGTATGGACCTGTCCGTCTGGGGTATGTACCAGCATGCGGACATCGTGGTGAAAATCGTGATGATCGGCCTGGTGCTGGCGTCTATCGTCACCTGGACCATCCTGTTCTCCAAGGGCAGCGAACTGTTCCGCGCCAAGCGCCGTCTGCGCCGCGAACAGCTGGCGTTGGCCAACGTACGCTCGCTGGACGAAGCGTCCGAACTGGCGCAGAGCTTCTCGGACGAGAGCATCAGCTCCGTGTTGCTGAACGATGCGCAAAACGAACTGGAGCTGTCGGCGGCGTCCAACGACAACAACGGCATCAAGGAACGTACCGGTTTCCGTCTGGAGCGTCGCGTAGCGGGCTACAGCCGTAACATGGGACGCGGCAATGGCTTCCTGGCGACCATCGGTGCCATTTCGCCGTTTGTCGGTCTGTTCGGTACCGTTTGGGGCATCATGAACAGCTTTATCGGCATCGCCCACTCACAAACCACCAACCTGGCCGTGGTTGCGCCCGGCATCGCAGAAGCGCTGCTGGCTACCGCGCTGGGCCTGGTCGCCGCTATTCCTGCGGTGGTGATTTATAACATCTTTGCCCGTGTGATCAGTGGTCACCGCGCTCAGGTTGGCGACGTAGCGGCACAGGTTCTGCTGTTGCTGGGCCGTGATTTGGATCTGGCCGCCACGGCGGAAGCCAAACGCTCACAGCATTCCCACCAACTGCGGGTGGGGTGAGTTATGGCGATGCGCTTAAATGAAGATCTGGACGACAGCGGCGAACTGCATGAAATCAACGTGACGCCGTTTATCGACGTCATGCTGGTGCTGTTGATCATCTTTATGGTGGCCGCGCCGCTGGCAACGGTAGATATCCGTGTCGATCTCCCGGCGTCCTCCGCCAAACCTCAGCCGCGTCCGGAAAAGCCGGTGTTCCTGTCGGTGAAAGCGGACAAACAGCTCTACGTTGGTGAGCAGGCGGTCAGTGCAGATCAACTGACGTCGGTGCTGGATCAACGGACGCAGGCGAACAAAGAGACCACCATCTTCTTCCAGGCGGATAAGAGCGTGGACTACGAAACGCTGATGAGCGTAATGGATACGCTGCGTAAAGCCGGCTACCTGAAAGTGGGGCTGGTGGGGATGGAAGGCACCGGCAAGTAGCGGGCTGGCATCACCCAGGATTAGAAGGGCGCTCAGGCGCCCTTTTTTATTGACTGAATTTCGTACAGGGGCTTGACGCATTGCCGACAAATGAAAATACTAATAGATAGTAATTAACACTACTTTCCGGAGTCGGCCATGCCAACTAGCATTGCTTTAAGCCCTCATTTTGAAAAGTTCGTTCATGAGCAAATTGACAGCGGACGTTACGGCAACGTCAGCGAAGTGATACGGGCAGGGCTGCGTCTGCTTGAAGAACATGAGCGAGCGATGAAAATTGAAGAGTTGCAGGTGGCCATTGTACAGGGAGTCGAAAGTGGTGAGGGAGTCCCGGCGGAAGAGGCGTTTGCGCGCTTGCGGGCTAAATACCAACGGATGGTGGATAACGGAAGTGACTGATGAGGCTAACAATATCGCCGGCAGCGATATATGACATTGAAAGTATTGGCGATCATATTGCACAGGATAACCCGGCCCGGGCGCTGAGTTTTATTTCTGAACTGTATAACCAATGCCAGCGAATCGGCGAGTCGCCGGAAACCTACCAAAAGCGACCTGAGCTTGGCCGGGACGTCAGGATCAGCGCCTACGGCAAATACCTAATCGTTTTCACAGCGATACAACGTAATGTCAGGATCGAGCGAGTACTTCACGGTGCGAGAAATATTTTGCGTCTGCTGGCTCATCGCTAGGCCATCAAGGCCGCTCAAACGAACCGCGGCCCTGGCGTTGTTTAGCGTTTTTAACCGCGAGCGTGCGCTGCAGCACGGGCGATTTGCTCATTGGTAGGACGTACGCCGGTGTAGAGGACAAACTGTTCCAGCGCCTGCAACGCAATCACTTCTGCCCCGGTAATCACCTGTTTGCCGTGCTCACGTCCGTAACGGACCAGCGGGGTTTCCGCAGGCAGCGCCACCACGTCGAAGACGATTTTTGCCGCATCGACAGTCGCGGGCGCGAAAGCCAATTGCTCCGCTTCTGCACCGCCGGCCATGCCGATTGGCGTTACGTTGATCACCATATCCACTTTTAGCTCATCGATTTGCGCCTGCCACTGATAGCCGTATGCACAGGCAAGAGCCTGTCCGGCCTGCGGGTTACGGGCGATGATATGGCCATTTTTAAAACCGGCGTCACGCAGTGCCGCGGTCACCGCTTTTGCCATACCGCCGCTGCCGCGCAGGGCAAAGGCGGTTTCTGTCGGGATTTGGTACTGGGCCAGCAATTTGGCGATGGCGATATAATCCGTGTTATAGGCCCGCAAAAAACCGGCGTCATTGACGATGGTATTGACCGATTCAATCGCCGTTGCGGAAGCGTCCAGCTCATCGAGGAAAGGGATGCAGCTCTCTTTGAACGGCATGGAAACCGCGCAACCACGGATGCCCAAAGCCCGTACGCCGCCCACTGCCGCCTGGATATCCTGGGTAGTGAACGCCTTGTAGATAAAGTTCAGATCCAGTTCCTGATACAGATAGTTATGAAAGCGAGTACCGAAGTTGCCTGGGCGACCGGCCAGCGACATGCACAGCTGGGTATCTTTGTTAATCTCACGGCTCATGCTGAGCTCCTTAAGCGGAAAAAGAAAAACCTCAAGTCAGGGCTGGCCGAGCAGCGCCTTCGAACCGGCGTGGCGCCAGTGGATATTGCCCGGCAGGTAAAGCGCGTTCTGTTCCAGGGGCCGCTCGTCAATCAGCGCGCTGACCATGTCGAAGCTGTGTTGGGCCAGGGCACGACAGTCTTGGGCCACGGTGTCGATTTTCAGCGTCAGGCCATCGAACAGGTAGTGATCGTCGAAACTGCACAAATGCAGGTCGCTCTCCATCAACTGGTGCTGATTCAGGTAGCGCAACACCCCTTCCAGCAGACCACAGGCGGCGGTAAATAACGCTTTTGGCGGACGGCCCAACTGTGCGCACAACTGGGCGAACATCTCGTAGCCGGAGCTGGGGTGATAATTGCCGTTGATGATCCATTCCGGTTTACACACCACGCCGGCGCGCTCAAGGCCGAGTTGAAAACCGGCCAATCGATCGCGGGTTGGCGAGATGCGCGGTTGCCCGCCAAGGAAATAGAACTCGTCAGGATGCTGGCGCGCGACGTTCTCCACCAGCGTAGCGGTCGAGGTCAGCGAGTCGGTGATCACCAGCGGCAGTTCGGAGCCGGTAATCAAGCGGTCCATCTGCACTACTGGCAGGCTGGCGTTAATCTTTTGGTATTCCGCATCGTTGAGCTGGCTGGAGGCGACAATCAGGCCGTCGACCTGACGCTGCACCAGGCTGTTCACCGCCATCATTTCCTGCGCCGGGTTTTCGTCGGTACAGGCGATCAGCAACTGCAAACCGGCCTCGCGGCACAGGGTTTCCAGCTCGCGTGAAATCACCGCAAAACCGTAGTTGGTCATTTCCGGCACCACCAGCCCCAGAGTATGGCTGCGGGAGGAACGCAGCGAGCGGGCATGGAAGCTGGGCTGGTAATGGTGCTCGCCAGCCAGCGCCAAGATGCGATCGCGGGTATCGTCGGACACCCGATACTCCTTGCTGCGGCCATTAAGCACCAGGCTGGCGGTCGATTTCGACACGCCGGCCAGTGCGGCAATATCACTGATGGTTATGCGTTTATTTTTTTTCACTGACGGCATCTGAATTCATCGAAGGATGCGTCATTCTAGCATGCATGGCGTCAGCGACCAGTGCTCGAGCGCCAGCTGCGCTTTACCGCTCAGGTGTAGCAAGGGTTGTGGGCCGGGGAAGTAGCGCGAACTCATGGTCGCTTCGCCGTGATTGATAAAAATCTCCACGCTCGAACGGTCGAACAGTATCTGCAGCTGAGTCAGCTCACCGCGCCAGTAACGGTGTTCCGGCTGCCCGCTGCGCAGGTTGTTGCGCGTCAGCCGCAGCACGGTGCCATCCCAATTCAGGGCCATCGCCCCGCCAAAGTCGGCGTTGAACGCGCCGTTTGGCGCCAGCAGCAGTTCCGCGCTGTCGACAGGCCAGCAGGGCGCGTCGTCGGCGGTGCCCTGCCATTGGCGGTTTTCGCCCCTCAGCTGTTGCAGTTCACGTGCCGGACGTTGGCAGAGTCTGCCGTTATGCAACGACAGCTCCCGTGGGCAGGTCAGAATATGGATCCAGCCATACGGCAAGGTCGGGTGGCAATCCTCGTCTTGCTCCGGCACGCCCATCCAGCCAACCAGTAGCCGGCGACCGTCTTCGGTCAGGGTGGTCTGCGGCGCGTAGAATTCAAACCCGGCATCCAGTTCGTGGAAATCCTGATGGTCGAAAGTGGCCTGTCGATAGTCCAGCCTGCCGGTGAAATACCCCGCCTGGTAAACATTGAGATAGCGTTCGGCCTCCGCCGCCAGGCCTTGCGGACAGCAGATAAGCACCTCGGCACCGTCCAGCGTAAACAGATCCGGGCATTCCCACATATAGCCGAAGTCACCGATGCCGTTCAGCTGTGAGCCGGCGATTTCACCCAGCAACTGCCAGTTGCGCAGCTCGGCGGAACGCAGCAGTAAAACCTTACCGCGATCCTGCAGGTCACGGGCGCCGAGCACCATGTACCAGTTGTCCTGATGGCGCCAGACCTTCGGATCGCGCACGTGGCCGCTATAACCCGGCGGCAGCGGCAATACAGGCCCGAGCTTGTCATAACCGCCGTGAGCATTTTCCTGCGCCAGGCATTGATAGGCGGTGCGCGAGCCGTCGGGATATTTTACGTTGCCGGTGTAGGCCAGCATGATTTTGCCGTCTGCCACTACCGCCGAGCCGGAATAACAGCCATGGCTGTCGTAGCAGGCTCCCGGCACCAGCGCCACCGGCTGGTGCTGCCAGTGGACCAGATCCGTCGACTGCCAGTGACCCCAGCATTTGTTGCGGTGATCGCAGCCCAGCGGGTTCCACTGATAGAACAGGTGGTAAACCCCGTTATGCTGAATAAAGCCGTTGGGATCGTTGAGCAGCCCGACGCTGGGGGCCAGGTGCCACGCCGGTCGGTGCGGATCGCGCAGCGCCTTGGGCATGCCGCTCATCATCGCCTGAACGGCCTGTTTCATCAGGTTTAGTTCTTCCATCATTCACTGTCCGTTTTGTATTTCAGCAACAACGAGAGGGTAAAGGCGCTGCCAAAGGCGATCACCAGACCAATGATATAACTCACCAGCGAACTGGCCTGCACGATTGCCATTCCCGGAATCGCCGTGAGCCCGACGGCGTTCATGCCGACATGATTGGCCACCACCCAGGCTCCACCGAGCGCACCGCCCGCCAGAGCCGCCAAAAACGGTTTCACAAAGCGCAGGTTGATGCCGAAAAGCGCCGCTTCGGTAATGCCAAGCATGGCGGAAAAGGCCGAAGGTACCGCAATGGCTTTGATTTTTGCGTCACGGGTTTTGAAATACACCGCCAGACAGGCGCCACCCTGGGCGATGTTGGCCATTGACCAGATCGGCAGCAGGAAGTTAACGCCGATATTCGGGTTACCGAGCAGTCCGGCTTCGACGGCGTGGAAGCTGTGGTGAATGCCGGTGATCACGATAGCGGAATAGAGGCCGCCGAACAGCAAGCCGGCAAACCAACCGGCGTGGGTAATCAACGTGCTGAGGACAAAGGAGATGCTGTCACCCAGCGCGCGCCCGGCGGGGCCGATAAACAGCATGGCGACGAAGCCGGAGATCACCACCGTCAGGAACGGCGTCAGGATCAAATCCAGCGCGTTGGGGATCACCTTACGCAGCTGTTTTTCCAGTACGCTCATAAACCACACCGTCAGCAGCACCGGGAATACCGTGCCCTGATAGCCGATCATGGCGATCTCCAGCCCGAAGAAATCCATGGTATGGAAACCACCGGCCACGCCCCAGGCGTTGGTCAGCGCCGGATGCGTCAGAATGCCGCCGAGCGTGGCACCCAGATAGGGGTTACCGCCGAACTCGCGCGCCGCGGTGAAACCGATCAGGATCGGTAAAATGATGAACGCCGCCGAACTGAACATGTCCAGCATCACGAACAGGGCGCTGTTGGCATCGGCCCAGCCGTAGGTTTTCACCATGCCGAGCAGGCCCATCAGCAGGCCGGAGGCGACGATGGCCGGAATGATCGGCACGAAGATATTCGACAGCAGGCGGGCGATGCGTTGCAGCGGATTAAGCTTTTTAGCGGCTATATCGGCGGCTTCCGATTTACTGGATTCGCTGACGCCGGCCGCTTTGATAAATTCCGCGTGCACCTTGTTGACCAGCCCGGTACCGAAAATCACCTGGATCTGCCCGGCGTTGCTAAAGCAGCCTTTCACCCCGTCCAGCTTGCCGATCGCCACTTTGTCTACCTTGCTGTCATCCACCAGCACCAGACGCAGGCGCGTGGCGCAGTGGGCGGCACTGGCGATATTTTCTTTACCGCCGAGCAGCGGCAATAGCGCGTTGGCGGTTGCGGTTATGTCCATGTTCACTCCCTTCATAAATAAAAATGCCGCCGCGGTTTTTCGCGGCGGAAATCAGTTCATCCGCGTCAGAAGAAGTACTTGAATCTGGCACGTACGCCATAGCGCTGATCGTTATTGGCGTTGGCTATCTTGTTCTCGGCATTGGCCTCCAGCATCGAAACGTAGGCGCCGAGGTACAAATTGAAATTCTTCATATTCATGATGTTAGGTATCTGATACGAAGTATGGATTGTGTGGATGTCATACTTGCCCGGTTCGCTGAGCGGGTTGCTGATATCGGCCGACATTCCGGCAGTGTTGAACTCTTTGATGTTGTTGTGAGCATAGATATAACCCACTTCAAAGCGGCGCCACAGCACGTTGACCCCGGCGGTAAAGTCCTGCTCGCCGGAGGCGTCAAGATAGGCAGTGCTCAGGTTGGCGACCACGCCGTTGTCCGGATGAGTGGCAGTGTTGTTCCAACTGAGGGTCATGCCATAGCCGTTGCGCTTGGATTGGTCGACGAATTGTCCCTGACTGTCATGGTAGCCATAGGCGTTGTTGACCACGTTGCTTTCCATCGCCACCGCCGCGCTGAGCCGATCTTTTTTCCACGCGATCACCGGCCGCAGGTAGGCGACATTCTTTTTGTTATCCAGGCTGTTGCCGTGATAGGCGTCGTCCTGAAACAGCGAGGTACCGTCTTCGACCAGCGTATTCAGCTCGAAGTAGAAGTCGCCGGCGTACTTGCTCAGCATCAGGTTACCGCCGCTGCTGCTACGACCGCGGCCTTCTTTCATCATGTAGATATAACCGAAGCCATCAGCATACAAATCGTTGGCGGTATTGCCGGAATACTGGATGAAGGTGTCCTGATTGAGCGGGAACATGTCGTAGGCTTCAAAGCGACCAATCTTGGTTTGCCAGTTCTTTTCATTACCGAAGAAGAAGGCGGCATCGTCGAGGTTCATTTTGCCGGTCATGTCTGCCAGCGGTTGCACGCTGAAACCAGAAAAGTTGCCATCCGGGTTGCGGCGATAACCGTCCACGCCGACCAGTATGCGACCGTTGATATCCCACTTTTCTTTGTTACCGGGCTTCCAGTCCTTGTTGTCGCTGCCTTTCAGCGACGTCAACTGGCCGCTGCGGCTGGCGCCGTCAAGGTTGAATTCGACGTCGCCGTACAGCTTGAGATCGGTTAAGCCGCTGAGCTTCAGGTTGCTGGCCGGTGCGGCGTGGGTTTCCAGCGTCGCGGTACGCTGCGCCACTTGTACGGTTTGCCGCTCGGTGTTGGCGGTACGCTGCTCCAACTGCTGAGCCTTGCGCTCCGCCGCCGTGGCGCGCGTTTCTGCCTGGCTCGCCCGTTGTTCGGCCTGCTGCAGCCGCTGTTCCAACGCATTGAGGCGCGCTTCGATGCTGTCGTTGGCGCCTGCCGCTGCGGCAGAGGTAGAGATGAGAAGCCCTGTAGTGATGGCCAGATAGCTAAGTTTTTTCATGATTTTCTATCATCCGGGAAGGTTGTTATTATTTTTTGCTAAATTGCTAAACCGGTTTTTCAGGATGAAAGATAGTGAGTTGCTGTGCGGCTGGCAATCAAGTTTGCTAACCCGATTCAGCTATTGTGATCGACTCCGCAAATTGTGCCTGAACTGGCAAGGGCGAATGTGGCCCCGATATTGTTTGCTTAATCTCGGGTCTGTCGGGGCCAGTTTTACTGTGGGCGGCTCAGCGGCGAAGGAAGGCCCGGAGCTCGTCGGCATGCGGCAGCGCGGTCATCGCACCTTTGGCGGTAGTCGCCAATGCGCCGCAGGCCTGAGCCTGAGCGATCACCGCCGGCCATTGTTCCTCCTGCGGCAAAGCGCCGATCTGCGCCAGCGCCGCCAGCAGGCCGGCAACAAAAGCGTCGCCTGCACCGGTAGTATCGACAGGGGTGATTGTGGGGGCACGGAAATGCCGGATCTGCTTGCCGTCGTGTACGCATACGCCGTTGCCGCCCAGCGTCACCAGCAATAAACGCAGCGGGTAGCGTTGCATCATCCAGTCAATGGCACTCTCCAACTCACCGATATTGCTGATAAAACTCAGCTCTTCCAGCGAGATTTTCACCACGTCTGCCAGCAGCAGGGCCTTTTGCAAACAGGTGCGCAGCGCATCCGGTTGACGCCAGACCTCTTCACGAATGTTCGGGTCAAAGCTGACCCAGCCGCCGGCCGCCTTGATGTTCTCCATGGCGGCAAACGTGGTGCTGCGGCTGGGCTCCTGCGACAGGGCAATAGAGCAGACGTGCAGCCATTCATCGGCGTTGAATTCAGGCAGATCTTCAGGCTGCAGGAACAGGTCGGCACTGGGATTGACCATGAAAGTGAAGGAGCGCTCGCCCGACAAATCAAGGTCCACCACCACGGTGGAGGTGTGGTGATCGGGGTCCTGGAACATATGGCCAATATCCACCTGTTCTTCGCTCAGCACCTGTTGCAAGAAGGTGCCGAAACTGTCTTGGCCAACCCGGCCGATAAAGGCGCTGTCGCCGCCCAGGCGGGCAATGCCGACCGCCACATTGGCAGGCGCACCACCGGGACACTTAAGGTAACTGTTTGAGTTTTCAGGCACCAGGTCGACGACTGCATCACCCAGAACCCATACGCGATTAACCATGTTCAACCTCTGTTTTCACCCGTGTCAGATGGCGAGCTAAAATAGAAGAACCGGTTTAGCATTGCAACGAAAGAATCTGTCGCACCAGGCGAAAGGCAGCAGACTGCGAGGTGGCTATGACTTGATGACGGAATAAGTTATATCGATTGTGAATAAGTAACGCATTGACAAATATAATTAAAAAACAGCATGGCAATTAATCGCGAATTTGATTTCTGGTGGGAGCTAATAAAGTGGTTAATCGTATTTGAAATAGGAAATTTCTTAAAGGTTGTAACCTGTTTAGCGTTAATGACTCGGTGATGAATAATTGCATTGTTTAGATGCAATTATTCATGAATATGAATGTCGATTAAAATGGATCTATAAATATAGTGATTAAAAACAATTTGTTAGTTGTTATTTTTGGCTTGGCTTAACAGCACCGGCATTAGCATTGCAGATCCTTCTTATTAAGCATTTTGTTACCCAGCGCCCATTACCGAGCAAAATTAAGTTGATCGTGAGCTATTCGTGCGCATAATGTTTGCGTTTATTTACAATTCTTATCTTTTATTTGTCTTTCGACAGGGAAAAAGTAATGCGCCACTCCGCTTACTCTTCGCTCGGCCTTGCTGTGCGCAAGGGCTGTATTCCATTTGGCTCCGTTGTCTTGCCGCTATTTATATTCAGCCAACCGTTGCTGGCGGCAACATCAAACAGCGAACAGCTGATCATACAGCAGCAGCGGCAAAAGGCGCTGGAGCAACAGCTGACCCCTCCGACGCCGGATGTGCGCTTGTCGCCACCTTCATCCAGTTTTGGACGCATTGCTTTCCCGCAGGAAAAACCCTGCTTCCCTATCGATCAGGTCGAATTGAGCGGCCAAGACAAACTCCCTCATTGGCTGCCGTTACAGCGCATCGCTAATCAGGCGCAGGGGCGCTGCCTGGGCGGGCAGGGCATTAACCTGTTGATGAGTACCCTGCAAAACCGGCTGGTGGATCACGGCTACATCACTACGCGCGTGCTGGCGCCGACGCAGGATCTGAAAAGCGGCAAGCTGCGGCTGGTGGTGGTGCCGGGCTACGTGCGGCAGGTGAAACTGACGCCTGACAGCGGCCATTACATTCAGCCTTACAGCAGCTTCCCGGCCCATGCGGGCAACCTGCTGGACCTGCGCGATATCGAACAGGGGCTGGAGAACCTGCAGCGCCTGCCGACGGTGCAGGCCAATATGGAAATCATCCCCGGCGAACAGCCCGGCGAAAGTGACATCGCCCTGAGCTGGAAGCAGGAACGCATGTGGCGTATTGGCGCCTCGCTGGATGATTCCGGCACCAAGAGTACCGGGCGCTATCAGGGCGGTTTGACGCTGTCGCTGGATAACCCGTTTTCGCTCAGCGATCTGTTCTATATCTCCGGCTCTACCGATCTGCAAAACCAGGGCGGCAAGGGATCGAAGAACATCACCGGGCACTATTCGGTACCGTTCGGTTACTGGATGGCCGGGGTTACCGCCAACAGCTATGACTACCACCAGACCATTGCCGGTCAGAATCAGGATTACCGCTACAGCGGCAAAAGCAAGAATCTGGATTTCCAACTCAGCCGGGTGCTGCACCGCAACGGCAGCCAGAAAACTACGCTGACCTATGACGTGCTGGCGCGCGAGTCCAGTAACTACATCAACGATACCGAAGTGGAAGTGCAGCGCCGACGCACCTCGGGCTGGCGCCTGGGGCTGCAGCACCGCCACTACATTCAACAAGCTACGCTGGACGCGGGTGTCAGCTATCAGCGCGGTACCCGTTGGTTCGGCGCATTGCCTGCGCCGGAAGAGACCTTTGGCGAGGCCACGGCGCTCAGTAAAATTGTGCAGCTTAACGCCCAGCTCGACGTGCCATTCAGTCTGTTCAGCCAGAATTTCCGCTACAACGTGCAATACCAGCGTCAGATCAGCGATACGCCGCTGACGCCGCAGGATCAGTTCGCTATCGGCAACCGTTGGACGGTGCGCGGCTTTGATGGCGAACGCACCCTGAACGCCAATCACGGCTGGTTCGTCCGTAACGATCTAGCCTGGCGCACACCGTTGCAGGGGCAAGAGTTGTACCTCGGCGCCGACTACGGCGAAGTGGGCGGTTACGGTTCCGACTATCTGGTTGGGCAGCACCTGGCCGGTGGCGTGGTGGGGCTGCGCGGCTACGCCTTCAAGGTCGGTTACGATCTGTTCGCCGGCGTGCCGTTCTCCAAACCCGAGGGGTTCAGCACCAGCCCGGTCACCCTGGGCTTTAACCTGAGCTGGAACTACTGAGGGCACGACCATGCGCATAGGCGAATACGATATCAGGGCGCCGTTGATCCTCGGCGGCGAAGACAGTGAGGCAGAAGCCTTTGGTGCGGCGGTATGGCTGTGGATGCATTCACCGATGCACCGCGACGCCCCGCTGCACACCCTGCCGACCCTGCTGCTGCCGATCATCAAGCGACAGCAATATGTGCTGGCGTCGCACCAGAATCAGCCGGTGTTTTTCCTCAGTTGGGCCTGGATGAATCAAGAGGCCGAGGCGCGGTATTTGACGCAGCCTGCGGTAAATATGCTGGAAAGTGATTGGAACAGTGGCGATCGTCTGTGGTTCTGCGACTGGATAGCGCCCTTTGGGCACACGCGAGAAATGCGCAATCTGATCGCCCGGGAAATCTTCCCGCACCTGTGCATGCGGGCGCTGTATCACCGCGGAGAGCAGCGCGGAAAGCGCGTGGTGAACTTTAAAGGCGCGCAGGTTAGCCATCAACAGGCGCAGCAATGGTGGGCGAGCCACCCGTTAGCCGTCGAGCCGTCAGAAATCCAATAAGGACATTGCCATGAACAAGAACCTGTATCGTATCGTTTTCAACAAAGCGCGTGGCATGCTGATGGTGGTGGCGGATATCGCTCGCTCCGGCCGTGCCGGGTCAGCCCGTTCGTCTGGTTTGGGGCATACCCTGAGCCAGTGCATAGGCAAGATGAACGCCGTCTGCTTTAGCCTGCTGATGGCGCTGGGGGCTATCCAACCGGTGCAGGCGGCGATTATTGCTGACGGCAATGCGCCGGGCGGCCAGCAGCCGACCATCGTCAATAGCGCTAACGGTACGCCACAGGTCAATATCCAGACGCCAAGCGCCGGTGGGGTTTCTCGCAATACCTACAGCCAGTTTGACGTCGACAAACAGGGTGCGATCCTCAACAACTCCCACAAAATGACTCAAACCCAGCAGGGCGGCTGGGTCGACGGTAACCCGTGGCTAGCGAAAGGCGAAGCCAAGGTGATCCTCAACGAGGTCAACTCCCGCGATCCCAGCCGTTTGAATGGTTATATCGAGGTTGCCGGGCAGCGTGCTCAGGTGGTGATCGCCAACCCGTCAGGCATTACCTGTAACGGTTGCGGTTTTATCAACGCCAACCGCGCCACCCTGACCACCGGGCAGGCGCAGATGAACAACGGTAACCTGACCGGCTTTAACGTCGAACGCGGTGAAGTGGTGGTTGAAGGCGCCGGTATGGACAGTTCGCGCCAGGATTACACCGAAATCATTGCACGTTCGACGAAGATCAATGCCGGACTGTGGGCGAACGATCTCAAAGTCACCACCGGGCGCAACAAGGTGGATGCCGCGCATCAACAGATCGACAAACAAAGCGACGAGCCGGCCACCCGTCCACAACTTGCGGTGGATGTGGCTAAGCTGGGCGGTATGTACGCCGGTAAGATCCGCATGATCGGTACCGAAACCGGCGTTGGGGTACGTAACGCCGGTAACATCGGTGCGCAGGCCGGCAGCGTGATAGTCACTGCCGATGGCCGTATTGAAAACAGCGGCAAAATCAGCAGCGGCGCTGATACGCAACTGGCCTCGAAGGGCGGCGTCAGCAACAGCGGTTCGCTGTTCGCGGCGGGCCATGCCGATGTCAGCAGCGACGGTGAGGTACAAAACAGCGGTTCTATTGCGGCCCGCAATAATGTGCGTATCCAGGCAGCCAGCCTGAACAGCGGCAAAGGCAGTACGCTGGCGGCCGGTGTGCAACAGGATGGTCGGCTTGGCGGCAGCGGCGAGCTGGCGCTAACCACCAGCGGCAAACTGACTGCGCAGGGCCAAAATCTGGCGGCAGGCAACCTGCGTGCCAATGGGCAGGGCGTGGACATCAGCGGCAGCCGTACCGCGGCTACTCAGGTCACATTGGAAGCCGGGGCCGGCGATTTGTCCACGGCCAATGCGCAGGTTGAAGCCGCGCAACAGCTCACCGCCAGCAGCGGCAAGCGGTTCAATAATGACGGTGGCAAGCTGGCGGCGAATAAACTGGCGCTTAACGCACATGACTTATCCAACCGCAAGGGGGAGATCACCCAGCTTGGCGAAGACAACCTCCGGTTGAACCCACAGGGCAAACTGGATAATGCCGGTGGCCGTATTGCCAGCAACGGCAATGACTTGACGTTGGAAGCGGGTCTGATCGACAACCAGGGCGGGCAAATCGTCCATGCCGGTAAAGGTGCGCTGGCGGTGAATACCGGTCGCTTGCAGGGCGATGGTGGCAAGCTGCTGTCCAACGGCCAGCTCAGCATGCAGGGCGGCGACTACGTATTGGACGGCGGCACCACTTCGGCACAGCAGATCGCGTTGGATGCCGGTAGCCTGTCTAACCGCAGCGGCCAACTGGTGCAGAGCGGCAAGGGTGAGATGCGCCTCACTACCCGCGAGGGGATTGATAACCAGGGCGGCCAACTGGCGGCAAACGGCAACGTCGCGCTTAACGCCGCGCGGTTGAACAACCAAAGCGGCAAAGTGATTGCTGCGCAGGACGGCAGCCTGAAGGCACAGGTCAGCGGCGCTATCGATAACCGACAGGGACAACTGGCGGCCAGCGGCCATACTCAGCTGCGGGCGGACAAGCTGGATAACCGCAAGGGGTTGGTTTCCGCCGCGACGGGCAATGCTGAGGTCACGGCGCGACAGGCGCTGGATAACCGCGGCGGCCGTATTGAGGCCAACCAGGCTCTGCAACTGACCGGTGCCGGGCTGGAGAATCAGGCCGGGCAGGTCGTGGGCGGCGCGCTTTCGCTGGCGCTGGGCAAAGGGGCACTGAACAACCAACAGGGCGTTATCGCCGCCAGCGGAGATCTGGGCCTGAGCAGCGGTGTGTTGAACAATGACGGTGGCCTGCTGCAATCCGCCGGCAATATGAATATCGACACCCAGGGCGCGGCGTTGAGCAACCGCCTGAGCGGTGAAACTGGCGGCATCCTCAGCCAGGGGACGTTGACGATCCACAGCGGCGCGCTGGACAACAGCCAGGGCATGCTGGTGGGCGCCGGGACGACCGATCTGTTCACCGCCCAGCTTGATAACAGCCAGGGCACTCTGGTCGGCAAGCAGAAGCTGAATATCGACAGCCTGGCACTGACCAACGACGGTGGACTGTTGCAGGCGGGCGGCGATGCGCGCATCGATACCCACGGTCAGGCGTTGAGCAATCGCGACAGCGGCAAGAATGGCGGTATCAGCAGCCTGGGCAAACTGACGATCGCCAGCGGTGCCGTGGATAACCAGGCCGGTTTTATCGCCAGTTCGGGTGACCTGCAGCTGTATGGCGAGCAACTGGATAATCGCCGCGGCACGCTGGCTTCAGAGAAGCAGCTGTCGGCCACCGCCAGGGTGATCAATAACCAGGGTGGGGCGATCAAGTCCGGTCAGGATATGACGCTGGATGCCAAAGAATTGCTGGATAACAGCAATCTTGGGGTGATTGGCGCAGGCAAAAAACTGCAGCTGGACAGCGCCCATTTGGTGAACAATCAGGGCACGCTGGTCAGCGCCGATGCAGCGAAGATTAACTTCGGCCTGCTGGAGAATCAAGGCGGCCAGTTGGCGGCACAGACGGCGCTGGAGCTGCACGGCAATAGCCTCAATAACAACGACGGTGGCCTGATCCAGAGTGGTGAGGGGTTAGATCTGACCGTTGAGCGGCTGACCAACGCCAACAGCGGCGACAAGGGCGGCATCACCAGCCAGGGTGCGATGAACCTCACTACCGGCGTGTTCGATAACGGCCAGGGCGTGGTGATTGCCGGCAAGGGCTTGCAGCTCGATGCCGAAGCGCTGCTGAACGGTGGCGGCAAACTGGTGGCACAGCAGGCATTGGTGCTGAATACCACCGGCGCAGGCGGCTTGAATAACCAGGGTGGATTGGTGCAGTCGGGTGCGGATATGCATGTCGATACCCACGACCAACTGCTGGATAACCAGAACGGTACCCTGCACAGCCTGGGTAAACTGCAGCTCAGCAGTGGCGACGTCAATAATCAGGGCGGAACGCTGGGGGCCAAAGGTGACTTTGCCCTGGCGGCGCTGAAATTGGACAACAGTAACGGCGGGCGGATTGTTGGCGAACAGGCGGTTCAACTCGCCAGCGCCGGTCTGGATAACCGCAACGGACAAATTCAGGCAGTCGGCAACCTGTTGCTGGACAGCGCTCAGGGGGTTATCGACAACGCCCTGGGGCTGATCCGCAGCGGCGCCACCGTGACGCTCAATGCCCTGCAGTTCATCAACGACGACACCAAGGCGGAAAATAAAGGGCTGGAAGGCCAAGCCGTGGCGTTGAACACCGGCTCGTTGAGCAACCGTGGCGGCAGCATTCTGGCTAACCAACAGCTGACTATCACCAACGGCGGTCAGTTGGATAACAGCGCAGGCCAACTGGCCGCCAGCGAAAACCTGCGGTTGCAGGGCGCGGCGCTTAACCTGCTGAACACCGGCGGTATCGTTAAAGCGGGCAAGCTGCTGGACATCAACGCAGCAGCGGTCGGCGGCGACGGGCAATTGCTGTCGCTGGGCGATATAAACCTGGTCAGCGCACAGGGCATCAATAACAGCGGTGAGATGATTGCCAACGGCAATTTCAATTTCACCACGCCGGGCGATGTGACCAACAGCGGCAAACTGCTGGCAGGTGCCAAGCTCGATCTGCGCGCCAATAATCTGTTCAATGCCGCCAGCGGCGAGATAAACGCCGGGCAGGACTGGCTGACGGTCAACGGTACCTTGAACAACTATGGTCTGATTGACGGCAAACATACGTTGATCCAGGCCAATACGCTGACCAACATTGGCACCGGCCGTATTTATGGCGATGCTATTGGCGTGCAAACCGTCACCTTTAACAACCTGGCGGAAAACGGCACCGCTGCCACGCTGGCCGGGCGCGAACGGGTGGATATCGGCACCCAAACGCTGAATAACTACGATCATGGGTTGATCTACAGCGGCGGGGACATGGCGATTGGCGGCCAGCTTGACGCCAACCACCTGGCCACTGGCCAGGCCGGCACCCTCAATAATCACAGTTCGACCCTTGAATCTGCGGGCAACATGGCTATTTCGGCCGGACAGATCAACAACGTCAACGACCGCTTTACTACCGAACTGGTCACCGTTTCCAACGGAAAAATCACCGAGTATCAGCAATCGGGCGACCCGGTACGCTGGATGGCCGGAGAACCGGGCGTTTTCGTTGACCGCAATTCATCAGACTCGCTGTTGAACCTGAATACCCCAGGGAAAACTGGGCATAACAACGACAGATTTACGCAATACGACTACAACCGCACGGTGCAGGAAACCCAGGTCAAGGAAAGCGATCCGGCCAAAATCATCGCGGGTGGCGATATGGCGATCAACGCCGGGCATCTGCTGAACGACAAGAGCCAGGTGATCGCGGGCGGCACGCTGGCGATTAATGCCGGCAGCGTGGATAACGTGGCGGTGCCGGGCCAGCGCCTGACCACCGACGTCGGCGAAGTGACCAGTTACTACCGCATCAAGAAGAAGGGCAAAGATAAGCAGGGGCACAATGCCACGGCCTATACGCCACCGACCACCATTCAGACCATTTCGCTGAAGCCGAGCCAGCTGATTGACCACGGACAGGTGGCAGGTAACCCAATCGCCATTGCCCCACTGACGCAGCAGGGCACCAATGCCACTATCGGCGCTGCCGGTGGGGTCAATGCGGTGGTCAGCGGCAGTGATATTTCCGCCGGCCTGCAGACCATTGGCAGCGGCGCTCTGCCGGTGATCCAGGCCGTAGCGTTACAGCCGGGCCAGCAGTTCGAAGTCGCCAACAAGGTCAATAACCAGCAGGGCGACGCGGCGGACAGCGTGGTGCGCATTGTCGGGCCAGACACCCGTTTGCCGGACAACAGCCTGTTCAAGACCAATCCGGCGCCGGGCGGCCAGTATCTGGTGGAGACCGATCCGCGCTTCACCAACCAGAAATCCTGGTTGGGCTCGGATTACATGATGGGTAAAGTGACCAATAATCCGGATAACGTGTTGAAGCGCCTGGGTGACGGTTACTACGAGCAGCGGCTGATCCGCGAACAGGTGATCAACCTGACCGGCCAGCGCTATCTGGACGGTTTCAACAACGACGAAGAGCAGTTTAAGGCGCTGATGGATCAGGGGCTGGCCTTCAGCCAGCAATATAACCTGAAGGTGGGCGTGGCGCTGACGGCTGAGCAGATGGGGTTGTTGACCCAAGATATCGTTTGGCTGGTGAACGCCAAAGTCACCTTGCCGGACGGCAGCCAGCAAAACGTCCTGGTACCGCAGGTGTATGCCCGCATGCAACCGGGCGATCTGGACGGCTCCGGCGCGCTGATTGCCGGGCGTAACGTCAATCTCAATCTGGGCGAAGGCCTGTTCAACAGCGGCCATATCGCCGGGCGTGAAGTGGTGAAACTGAGCGCCGCCAACATCACCAACGTGGCGGGCCAGATTCAGGGGGCCGACGTTGGCCTGACTGCCCGTACCGACATTAACAATATCGGCGGGGTGATCCAGGGCAACAACTCGCTGCTGGCCAGCGCTGGGCGTGATATCAACGCCATCAGCACTACCCGTACGGCGCAGAGCGTTAACGGTGCCAACAGCTTCGAACGCACCAACATCGACAGCGTGGCAGGCATGTACGTGCAGGGAGCCGACGGCAAGCTGATGCTGCAGGCCGGTCGCGACATCAAGTTGGATGCGGCGCAGGTGGTTAACAGCGGTGAGAATGGCCAAACCCTGCTGAGTGCCGGGCGCGATCTCACCCTGAATACGGTGACCACGGCCAGCCGCGACAACCTGATCTGGAATGGCGACAACAGCCTGAAACAGGGCAACAGCCAGCAGGTCGGCAGCGAAGTGGTGGGCAAAGGGGCCGTGACCCTCAATGCCGGGAACGATATTACTGCCCATGCGGCAACGGTTTCGGCCGGCGATGCGCTGAACCTCAATGCCGGCCATGACATCAATATTCTCAGCGGCGAGAACACTCTCGATCTGGACGAGCGACACAAGGTGACCGGCGGTAACGGCCTGATGTCGAAAACCACGACCACCACCCGCGACACTCTGGATCGCCAGACCGTACAGGGCACTACCCTGAGCGGCGACAGCATTAATGTGTTGGCGGGCAATGATTTACGCGTTCAGGGCAGCAGCGTGGCCGGGACTCAGGACGTGAAACTGCTGGCAGGGAACGATCTGAGCATCACCGGCGCGACCGAAAGCAACAGCGAACTGCACCTCAAGCAGGAGAAAAAATCCGGCCTGATGAGCAGCGGGGGTATCGGCATCAGCTACGGCACCGAAAGCCTGAAAACCACGGATACCGCGCAGGGGCTGACCAATCAGGGCAGCACCGTCGGCAGCGTAAACGGCAACGTCACCCTGGGGGCCGGTAATAACCTGGCGGTGACCGGGTCCGAGCTGGTGGCCGGCAAAGACATGGCGCTGAGCGGCAAGAATGTGTCGGTGATGCAGGCGCAGGATCAGAACAGCCAGACTCACAAGGTTGAACAGAAGAAATCCGGTCTGACACTGGCACTGTCCGGCACGGTCGGCAGTGCGCTGAACACTGCGGTAGAGACCTCGCAGCAGGCGAAATCCACCGACGACAGTCGCCTGGCGGCATTGCAGGGTACCAAGGCGGCGCTGAGCGGCGTACAGGCGGTGCAGGCGGCGCGTTTGGCGCAGGCGCAGGGTGCCGATCCGGCCAATAACAACATGGTGGGGATCAGCATTTCCTACGGTACCCAGTCTTCCACTTCTACTCAAAACAGCGGGCAGAGCACCGCGCAGGGCAGCAGCCTGACGGCGGGCAATAACCTGAGCATTACCGCCAGCGGCAACGGTGTGAAGGGCCAGGACGGCGACATCCTGGTGCAGGGCAGCCAGTTGCAGGCGGGCAAGGACGTCACCCTGAATGCCAACCGTGACGTGAACCTGCTTTCCGCCAAAAACACCCAGTATCTGGACGGTAAAAACGAGAGCCAGGGCGGCACGCTGGGCGTGGGTATCGGTGTCGGTTCCGGCGGTATTGGGCTGAGCGTTTCCGCCAGCGTCAACAAGGGCAAGGGTAACGAGAAGGGCAACGGCACCAGCCACACCGAAACCACGGTTAACGCCGGTAATCAGGTCAACATTACCAGCGGGCGCGATACCAACCTGATCGGCGCACAGGTCACCGGCGAATCGGTCAAGGCCGACGTGGGCCGCAATCTGCTGCTGGAAAGCCAGCAGGACAGCGATCGTTACGATTCCAAACAGCAGAATGCCAGCGCTGGCGGCAGCTTCACCTTCGGTTCGATGACCGGTTCGGGCAGCATCAGCCTGAGCAAAGACAAGATGCACAGCAATTACGACAGCGTGCAGGAGCAGACGGGCATTTTCGCCGGCAAGGGCGGCTTTGACCTGACGGTGGGCGAACATACCCAGCTTAACGGCGCGGTGATCGGCAGCACCGCCACCGCCGACAAAAACAAGCTCGATACCGGCACGCTGGGCTTTAAGGACATCCACAATCAGGCCGATTTCGACGTGGAGCACCAGAGCGTAGGCATCAGCTCCGGCGGCAGCATTGGCAGCCAGTTCGCCGGCAACATGGCCAACGGCCTGCTGGTGGGGGCCAACAACAGCGGACACGACAGCTCAACCACCTTTGCTGCGGTAAGCGACGGCACCATCATCATCCGCGATCAGGACAAACAAACGCAGGACGTCAACGACCTGAGCCGCGACGTGGAGCACGCCAACCAGACGTTGAGCCCGATCTTCGACAAAGAGAAAGAGCAGAAACGGCTACAGCAGGCGCAGCTGATCGGCGAGATCGGCAATCAGGCGATGGATATTGCGCGGACTGAGGGGGCGATCGCCGCAACCAAAGCCGCCAACGAGAAAATGAATAACGTTACCGATGCCGATCGCCAGGCCGCTGCGGCTAAGCTGGCGAAAGAAAAACCTGGCAAGGTCATCACCGATAAGGATATCAACGAACAGATTTACCAGACGGCGTATAACCAGGCGTTCAGCGAGTCGGGCTATGGTACGGGCGGTAAGGTTCAACGTGCGATGCAGGCAGCCACGGCAGCCGTTCAAGGATTGTCTGGTGGTGATTTGACGGGCGCACTGGCTAATGGGGCAGCGCCTTATATTACCAAAGTCATAGCAGACAGTATCGAAGATCCGGCAGCACGAGTCCTGGCGCACGCAGCGGTTAATGGTGCGTTGGCAGCAGCGCAGGGCAACAATGCCTTGGTCGGCGCGGGTGGCGCCGCGACGGGGGAACTTATCGGCATGATAGCGAGCGATGCCTACGGCAAGCCGGTAAGTGAACTGAGTGAAACAGAGAAGCAGACGGTTTCGGCATTGGCGACATTGGCTGCGGGCCTGGCCGGTGGCTTGATTGGTGATAGCAGTGCTGATGCAATCGCGGGTGCGCAGACCGGTAAGACGGTGGTGGAGAATAACTGGCTGAGTGAGACGGAATCCCGTCAGCTTGATAAAGAGTTATCAGCGTGCAAAGCTGCTGGGAGAGATTGCAAACCGGTGCTTGAAAAGTACATAGAAATCAGTAATAAAAATAGTAAAGAACTGGCTGATGCCTGTACGGGGGGCGGTATTGCTTGTGTCACTTGGGAAGAGGTTATTCAGGCGAATACCAATGTCGCCCGAGATGCCGATCCGGCACAGTTCCGTTTGAGTGAGAAATTGAAGGATCCAGATGCCGCAGCACTGGTAAATTATCTCAATGGTTCGGATCTTAAGTTCCTGAAAGATAATATTACCACTGGAGATCGTGTGCTGGCGGTTGCCATCGATCCTACCTCTTGGCCAGCACTTGTGATGGGAGGGAAAGCCATAATCACGAATGGCGTAACTAAGGGGAAAGAGCAGTTGATAGCGGTAGGAGTTGCTAGTGCCGCAAATGCTGCAATTCAGTACGGTACAACGGGTGAAGTAAAACTCTCAGATGTTATAGGTTCCGGTGTAATCAGCGCTATCACTGCTGGTAAAGGTTATAATCCGACAGTGACGTGGAATGCTGCGGGTGGTTATTACCAAGCTGAGATGAAAGGTGACGATCCGTTTATGGGGGCGTTGCTAAGTAAAGCAGGTGCTTCCTCTGGCTATATGATGGGAAATGTTATTAAAATTCCTTTCGATAAAGTATTTAATCCGGTTTCAAAACAGTACGAATGGGTACAAACAGGGGTCTGGACAATTTCTAAGCCGGTTTCTCAGAGTTCCGTACCTTCAGTCGCCGCCAACGTTGTGGACTCTGCAGTATCGGGAGCGACTAACATAACAACGGACAAGATTGTGAAGGAGAAAAGCAAATGATAAAAATTCCAATATGGAAACTTGTACTGCTACTTGTTTATTCATGTTCAGTAATATCTATATTGATGTTCGTACTAAGCTTAGCTGTCCAGTGGTTAGGTGGGGATAATGATTTCCTTGGACCTTCGCAGTTACATGTTGCGTTAAAAATGGGGGGGGTGGGGGCTATTTTGGGCGTTGTTTTGTGGCTGGCATATTATATTCCATATAGAAGAAATTTTAGATAGGGTAAATATAACCCCTTCATAACTAACAGGCGTTGAGAATAATGCGCTGAGTGATATTGTACAGGCGCAGTCTGAAGGCAAGAGGCTGGAGCAGAAAGCTGGTAAAACAGTATGAATGGGTGCCAACAGGAGTATGGACTATTACCAAGCCAGTTCCACAGCATCCTTTACCCTCTATTATTGGAAATATGGGGGGCTCGGCAGTGTCAGAGATTGTGCCGAAATTTTTAGAAAAAACAGGAGGGTGATAAATGATAAAAAACCTGGGTGTTTTAATTAAGGTTTTTTGCTTATTGAGTTTGCCATAAGTTCAGTTGTTCTGGTTACCTTTGTTTTTTTGAAGGGTTAACGTATATTTCAGAAGGTGTTTTCAGCCTGGATGATTTATGGTTAGGTTTGAGAGGTGCTACTTTTGGTGCTATTCCAGCGAGTTTAATTATTTGGTTATTTTATTATGTAGTGCCTGAGTTGAAAAAATAATTTTTTTGGGAATGTATAAATCCCGGCCAGTAAGACTGGGGCAGTTATTCCTAAGTCTCCAACCCACCATCCCATGCTGTTGTAGTCGGTTAATACTGGGTGCGGTGGGGAGCTCAATCTAATAAGCATGAACTTTATTGTCAGTGCTTTTAACGGTTCTGGTGAGAAGCTCAATCTTGTTCCGATGGATGGTAATCTAAATAAGGGTGTCTGGAAAAGATTAAGAACACTTGGGCTAACGCATTGAAAGATGGTAAAAACGTTAATGTTAAAATAGAGCCTATTTATAAAGGTAATAATGTAAGGCCTGAAAGTTTTAACGTGACATACTCTATTGATGGTGGCCGACCTGTATTCAAAGATATTAGTAATGCACCTGGGGGAATAAAATGAAAGAGCTAGACATTCTCCATAATAAAATTGGACAATTGCTAGTTAATGCTGGCCCTGACAATGCTCAAAAGATAGTTGCACGGGCGAAGTTTTCTTTAGAGGGTGATGTATGTGACTATGAATTTGATTACATAGATGACAAAGGTGATGAAGATTGGTTTATTCCAGATAAGTTGGCGGGTTACGATCTGAGATTATTGTTAGTTGAGCTAAGAGATTTTTATATAAAAAATAATCTTACTAATGGGAAGCCAGCTTGGAATGAATGTGAGATTGTTATTGACCTGAAAGCATCTAAGATATTCTTCAATTTTAAATATGATGATTAACAAAAGTCCCGGACTTGCGCCGGGATCTTCACCTCTAAGCCCTAACTTCCCACCGCTGTATCCAGCTAATAGATGCGGGTAGAGCGCCAATAGGTACTGATGGAAAACCTGTGAATCTTCATCATATGTTTTTACCAAATGCAACCGGATCACACCGGGTGTGACGGTGACTTCCAGTTGTGCCGCGTCGGTGATCCTGGTGTTCGGTGAATCGGATCTTACGCATAGCGATCTCCTCCGGGGACATAATCAGTATGTCGGAAGATCTCTAAAAGTGAATGGTTCGGATTACAGGGATGCTTACAGCAGACCGGTAAGACGGTGGTGGAGAACAATGCGATTAGCGATATCGTAGAGAATAAATTCTCTGGAATAACGCAGGAAGAAAAATACCAAAGAGCGCAGGATGAGCTTAAAGCGGCAGTAGAGGCCTACCAGCAGAAAACCTGTGCTGGGTTGAGTCCAGATGCTTGTTCGGCCAAGTTGCACGCTAACAGAGATGAAATGCTGAAAGGCGCCGCCGGTTTTGGTATAGACTTTGTACCTGTGGTGGGGGATATCAAGAGCTTTGCGGAAGCGCAGAGCGCACTGGATTACCTGGCCGCGACAGTAGGGTTGGTTCCTGTACTGGGCGATGGTGCCGGTAAGTTCATCAAGGCGGCAGAGAAAGCGCTGGCAAAAGGTGATGTTGCTGACGCATCGAAGTTACTCAATAAGGCCAGTGATGAAGTAAGCAGCGCCAAGTACTTCGGCCAAGAAAGGAAGTATTGGTCTGCTGAACCAATACAATTTAATGGTAACAAGGTCTATCAGCGGAATGATTTGTTTGATCCTAATGCTGTAGATGCCAGGGGGCGAAGCAATATTCAAAGGATGGAAAAAGGGTTGGCACCACTTGATGCAAATGGAAACTCTGTGAATTTACATCATATGTTGCAACATCAAGATGGCCCTATAGCGGAGGTAACTCAAGCTTTCCATAAAGAGAATCATGGGGTTATCCATATCAATGATAACAGTATTCCTTCTGGCATTAATCGGACTGAGTTTGACAAATGGCGTTCTAATTACTGGAAAGAACGTGCTCAGGCTTTTAAAAGGTAGATGATATGAGCTTGAACGATATGAAAAATGCCATTGATATTATTAATGGTAAGATTGACGAGGCAGACTTTGATGGGCCTAAAGATGATGCGCTCATTAAATCTGCTGAGAAGGTACTTGGCTTAAGCTTTCCTATAACATATCGATTCTTTTTAGAGAATTTAGGATGTGGGGATATAGCGGGTCAAGAGTTTTATGGGCTAATTAAATCTGATTTTTTTAACTCAAGTGTTCCTGATGCTGTTTGGATAACGATCCAAGAACGAAATAACTCTAATTTACCAGATAATTATATAATTGTCAGTGCTACGGGAGATGGGGATTATGTGGTCTTGGATTGTGCTCAATCAGGCTCAGAAGCTCCTGTTAAGCTATGGTCTCCTGGAGTGAATGATCATCAGCTCGCATTTAAGCCATTAGCAAATGATTTTGGCGAGTTTTTTTATAAACAAATGCAAAGTATAAGTTGATCTAATTCCCCCGGCTTTAGCCGGGGTTAGTATTTTTAAGCCTGAAACCCTTTCGCGGTATGCGAAGCGGGTACTCAGGCGAAATGGACTGCGATAGATGCGGGCCAGGATGGCAGCTTTGCTGCGGGAATTGTCGCGGGCGTGCCTGCTTCACTGTACGAAACGGTAGAAGGCATTGTGAAAATGGGCTTAAGCCCAGTGGACACATGGAACTCAATCTCTGCCTTATTCGACGGTGATGGTGTATTAAGTAATGTTAGCGGCGCAGTAAAACAATCTTATATCGACAGAATAGATAAGCTGACCACTGAGTATAAAAAGGCGGGAGCCAGCGGCTCATTCAATGCAGGGGGCGAGGGTGGTAAACTACTGACTGATATTGCAGTGCTTAGCCCCCTGAGTGCTGGTGCTGTCACACGCGAAGAAATGCGGACACTCGATGTAGGATATCCGGACGGTGGAGGAGTTCGTCCCGATGCATTTAGGGTGACGGCCATCATAGATGGTGTGCCTAAAACATACACATTTATACAGTGAGATAGACGATGACTATAGAAGAAGCCTACAGCTTTATAGCTAACGAGGTGCTGGCATTTGTCGGTACTGAGCCTTGGGATGTCGCTGGGGTTGATATTGAACTGTTCGACCAAATGAGCAGTAGTCAAGGTTGGCGTGTATACCGGGGCCAGCGTTATCCTGCGTTGAACATACCAAGCTTACCTATTTCTGTTTCCGCTACAAAAGCAGCTATTTGTTTAAGAGATAATCTTGTTAAACAACATAATAAAAATATAACAAATATATATTTCAGTATTTCATCTGAAGGTGATTTCAAGATAAACTATAAGTATGATGAATGATGTTAATTCTATTTCTCCCCCCGATAACTTTTGGGGGTAATAGTTGCTGGCTTGAGCAGTTGCAACCCCTGTTCCAACGTTTTAGGTAGATGAAGATAAAAAGTGCGATTATAAAATCGGCTTGCTGGGTGGCCGATTTTACTATTGACGTGAAGCGGATCGCAAGTTACTGGTACAACTAATTAATTATGAAGCTGGATTTGCTACGCTGTCATTTTGTGTGTCAATTGAGTTTGATTATGCAAAATTAATCATTTATGCCGTCAATACGATATAGATAGTTATTTTTTTTACCAATGTTGTTCCACTTACGATTAAGGAAGATTGCATGAAAAAGTTAATCATCTCCACTTTGGTTCTTTCCACTCTGGGCTTCGGCATGGCTGCCCATGCCGGGCAAAGTACCATCACTGCCGGTTATGCGCAGAGCAAGGTACAGGACTTCAAGAATATCAATGGCGTGAACGTTAAGTACCGTTACGAGTGGGATTCGCCAATCAGCGTTATCAGCTCATTTACCTATATGAGCGGTGACAAGGATGAGTCTTACAATGTCTATCGCGACAAGGTCAATAATCATGCCGAAGTTAAATATTACTCACTGTCCGTTGGTCCGGCATACCGTTTTAATCAATTTGTCAGCGTTTACGGGCTGCTGGGTTTGAATTATAACAAGGTGGATTACAAGTCATCCTGGAGTAATTACGCATACAACACTTACGAATATATGGGTGAAGAGAGCGGTAACCAGAAGAAAACCTCCTTTATGTACGGCGTTGGTTTCCAGGTTAACCCAATGGAAAATTTGGCGGTAGATATCGGTTATGAAGGCTCCAAACTGGATGCCGGTGGTAAAAATCGCTCTATCAACGGTTTCAATATCGGCATTGGCTATCGTTTCTGATAGTTGCATGCTTCCGGCCTCCCGATATCAAGAGGCCGGTAATTTTTACCCCATCTTCGGATAGACTCCCGGCCCGATCGGCAGGCCGAGTGCGTACCACGCCAGCAACAGTAAAATCCACACGGCAAAGAACACCAGCGGATACGGCAGGATCAGCACGTAATAGGTGCCGAGCTGGGCGTCTTTGCGGTAACGCTGCAGGAAACCGAGGAACAGCGGCAGGAACGGCGACATTGGTGCCAGCGGCAGCACCGAAGAGTCGGCAATGCGGAAGATCATCTGCGCGAACGCCGGGTGGAAGCCGAGCAGCATAAACATCGGCACAAAAATCGGTGCCAGAATCGACCAGATGGCCGAACCGCTGGCGATAAACATGCACAGGAAGGCGGAGAGGAACATCAGGCCGAGGAACGCCGGTGCGCCGCTCATGCCGGCGGCTTCCAGCATGTCGGTCAGGCCGATGGCCATAAACTTGCCCATGTTGCTCCAGTTAAAGAACGCCACGAACTGCGACAGCGGAAACACCATCACGATAAAGCCGGCCATGCTCTTCATCGGCTCTATCAGGTGGTGGGGAATATCGTCTGGGCGTCGGATCTGTTTGGTGACCACGCCATAGGTAATGCCGACGGTGAAAAAGAACAGGATAATGATCGGTACAATGCCTTTGATGAACGGCGAGGGGATCACCGAACCGGTTTTGGGATCGCGCAGCGGGGCAGCTTCCGGCACCACCAGCGCGGCGATAATCGCGATAAACACCAGTGCGGCGATGCCGCTCATCATCAGCCCACGGTTTTGCAGCGGGGTTAGCGCTTCAATTTTATCTTCCGCGCTGCCGCGCCATTCCGGCAACCTGGGTTCAATAAACTTATCGGTCAGCAGTGCGCCGGCGATGGTCAGCACGATCACCGAGGTGGCCATAAAGTACCAGTTGTCGATCACGCTGACGTGAACGGCGGCGTCTACCGCTTTGGTGGCCTCGGTACTGATACCGGACAGCAGCACGTCGGTGGTGACGATCAGCAGGTTGGCGGTAAAGCCGGAAGCGACCCCGGCGATAGCGGCCAATAGCCCGGCAATGGGATGGCGGCCCACGGCAAGGAACATCAGTGCGCCGAGCGGCGGCATCACCACCAGCGCGGCGTCCGATGAAATGTGGCTGAAGAAGGCGATAAACAGCACCATGTAACTGGCATAGCGTGCGCTAACGCGTGAGGCCATTTTATACATCAGCGCCTGCAACAGCCCGACTTTCTCTGCCAGCCCAGCACCGATGACCAGTGCCAGAATGGCTCCCAGCGGCGCAAAGCTGCTGAAGTTATGAATGATGTTCGGGAAAATCCACTGCATGCCCGCTACGCTCATCAGGTTATTCACCTTGATCAGCTCGCCGGTGGCCGGGTTCTTCACCGCTAGGTCCAGCCAGGAGAACAGCGCCGTGGACAGCATTAAAACAACGATTAAATAGACGAACAGTAAAAAAGGATTGGGAATTTTATTCCCGATGCGTTCTACCCAGTAAAAAATGCGACCGGGGCTTTTATTGACTGACGTTGTGGCCTCACTCATTGTCTTACCCTCTGTGTTTGTCCTGTTGTGTTTATTTTTATTATTTGATTTATTTATAATTATTTTCACAGGCCCGTGGGTGGGCCTGTGTCGTTCTGTCTTTATTTTAACGGCGAAGGTTTAACCCCCGACGGGATTGGGCAACTGTACGGCTGTTCTGTTCGTTGGCGTTCGAACTCGCGGCGGCACTCCGCCAGCAGAGCGCTGTCGCTCAACAGATCGATGGCGGTGGCCGCCATCACCTTGCCCGCCAGGCACATGCCCTTGTGCGCAATAGAGGTGCGGCCCTGTGCCACCAGTTGCCAGGTGTGCAGCGGGGTGCCGAGCGCAAAGCACGGGCTGAAGCACTGAGCGGTCGGCGTCACCCAACTGACGTCGCCGACGTCGGTGGAGCCGTACAGCAGATCTTCCGAGGCCACATAAGGCGCGACTTCATCCATCAGCACCTTGTCGCCCAGGTTTTGCACCCATTCACGCCCGGCCGCCCCGCCAGTCCGGGCGATATTCAGCTTGGCATTACGCAGGTCGTCCTTGTTCAGCGTTTGGCGGATCTCGGTGGCGAAGCTGCGCTCCTCCTCGCTGTACTCCGGCAGACCGAAGCCACAGACGTGGCGATACATCACCTGCTCCATGCTGCGGTTTGGCACGTAGTTGGAACAGGCCTTGTCGAAACGTACCGTCATTTGGGTATCGGTCATTAGCGCCGCACCCTTGGCAATGTTGATCACTCGCTGGTAAATATCCTGCGCTTGATCGAGCTGCGGCGCGCGGATCAGATACAGCACTTCGGCGTCGGCTTGCACCACATTGGGCGAGCTGCCGCCGGTATTGGTAACCGCATAGTGCAATCGCGCTTCCTGCACGATGTGCTCACGCAGGAAGTTGGCACCGGTGTTCATCAGTGTCACGGCATCCAGCGCGCTGCGGCCAAGGTGGGGTGAGTTGGCGGCGTGCGCGGCGACCCCCTTGAACTGAAACGCCGCCTGAATATTGGCCAGGGTGCTGGTATTGAACATGCCGCTGAAGCCTTCGGGGTGCCAGGTGAGTGCGGCGTCGACGTCATCGAACAGCCCTTCGCGTACCATAAAGGTTTTGCCGGAACCGCCCTCTTCGCCAGGGCAGCCGTAGAAACGCACGGTGCCGGTCAGGTGCTGTTGCTGCATCCAGGCTTTGACCGCGAAGGCTCCCGCCAATGCGGCGGTGCCCAACAGGTTGTGACCACAGCCGTGACCGTTCCCGTTTTCGACCAGCGGTTGCGGCGTGGCGCAGCCTGACCGTTGGCTTAATCCGGCAAGGGCGTCGTACTCGCCCAGCAGGGCGATCACCGGGTGGCCGCTGCCATAGCTGGCGATAAATGCGGTTTCAATGCCGCCGACGCCGCGTTCAAGCGTAAAACCTTCTTGCTCCAGCGCATCGGCCAGCAAATTGGCAGAATAGGTTTCGGTAAAGCGTGTTTCCGGGTGATCCCAGATACTGTCGCTCAGTGCGCTAAAACGCGGCTGGTGTTGGTCAATGTAGTGATGGATAAACTTCAGCAGCTGTGGATGGCTCATGCTTGGCTCCCAAAAGTAGGCAGGTTAAGCGCCAGCGACGCCAGCGTTTTCACTGCCACCGCCATGACCTGTTCATTAAAATCAAACTTCTCATTGTGGTGCCCGGCGCTCAGCTCGGTGCCGAAGATCACGTACGAGGCCTGCCCGCCGTGCGATTTCACCCGTTCCATCATGTAGGTTGCGTCTTCTGAACCGGCGGCCTGCTCGCGGCGGTCGACCACCGAACTCAGTTCGGCAATGCCCTGCGCCTGCCGGTGAATGTAGTCCACCCACGGTTGGGTCGGTTTGCTGCTCTGTGCCGCGCCCATCAGTGCGATATCGCACTCAACGCCGTGTATTTTTGCCGCACCTTCAATCACGTTCAGCGCCTGCTGGTAGACAAATTCGTTGATGGCATTGGTGGCGCCGCGGGTTTCTACTTTCATAAATGCGTGGTCGGCGATCACATTACGACCGGTCCCTGCCTGCAGCACACCGACGTTGATGCGCGAGCTGCCTTCGCTGTGGCGTGGAATGGCGTACAGCCCCAGCGTGGCCTGTGCCGCCGCCAGCAGCGCATTGCGGCCATCTTCCGGTTTGGCCCCCGCATGGGCGGCCATGCCACGGTAGGTGACGTCGAGTTTGCTGGTCGCCATAAAGCTGTCGCTGCCGCACACCAGTTCGCCGGCCGGCACGCCGGTGCCGATATGCACCGCAGTGAAGAAATCAACGTCGTCCACTACGCCGGCTTCCACCATGGATTTTGCGCCGCGGGTGCCTTCCTCCGCCGGTTGGAAAATCAGTTTGATTGTGCCGTTGAGCTGAGGCTCCAGGCTTTTGAAAACGTGTGCCAGTCCCAGGCCGATGGTGGTGTGGCCATCGTGACCGCATGCATGCATCATGCCGCTGTTGCAGGAGGCAAAACCTTCGCGAAACGGTAGGTGATCCGGCTGCAGCTTTTCGTTGAGATCGAGCGCGTCCATGTCAACGCGATAGGCGATCACCGGCCCGGGACGGCCGGTATCCAGCGTGGCGACAATACCGGCGAAGCCGCCGGAAAAATGTGGCAGCCATTTTTCCAGCGCACCCTGTTCGCGGGCGCGCTGCTCCTGAGCCTGCAGAGCCTCGGCCGACGGTAACCCCATGCGGGCGTCGGCGTTAATCACTTCATGACCCAGTTGCAGGCGGTAGCCCAGCCGATCCAGCTCTTCCGCCACCAGGGTAGCGGTGCGGAATTCAAACCAGCCGGACTCGGCGTAGCGGTGAAAGTCACGCCGCCAGGCCTGCAGCTGCGGGTACAGATCGGTCACCAACATCGAAAGCGGATTATTCATTTTGATATCTCATAAGTTATCGCGCCCAGGTAAATGCCGGGCAGCAGTGGTGCGCTGAACCAAATCAGACGGTGAAGCTATTTAATGAAAAAAAAAGACGTATTTAGTGACTAACTGCCGTGAATAGCGCTTATCGGCGCAGAAAATGCGATTAATTAAGCGAAATAAGAATTTGGTTATATATTCTGTTTTTTTCGAATGTACACAATGGAATCAGGCTAAATAAGATGCCAATATCTTGCTATTGATAAACAACGGTTATCGCCATTTGCCTATGCCAGCCTCAATAAAATTGCACCAATTACGTGCGTTTGTAGAAGTCAGTCGCCAGGGCAGCATCCGCGCCGCCAGCCGCACTTCACGCCTTTCCCAGCCTGCGTTAACCAAGTCGATTCAGGAGCTGGAGCAGGTGCTGGGGGCCAAGCTGTTTATTCGCCGCAGCCAGGGCGTGGTGCTGACCGACTGCGGCGATAACTTTTTCCAGCATGCCAGCCTGATCCTCGAAGAGCTGCGGGTGGCGCAGGAGGATATTCAGCAACGGCTGGGGCTGGCGGGTGGTTCGGTGAATATCGGCGTAGGCGGCAGCATTGCGCGCACCGTCATGCCGCAGGTTATCACCCAGTTTCATCGTGAATACCCGAAGGTCAAAGTACGGATTGTCGAAGGACAGCTGGTATCGATGATCCCGGAGCTGCGCCAGGGCGAGCTGGATTTTACCGTCAATACTTATTACCCCAGCAGCCTGGACAATGAATTACTGTACGAACGGCTGATGGAAAAAGAGTACAAGGTGGTGGTGCGCAAGGGGCATCCGATGGAAGGAGCGACGTCCCTGAAACAGCTGCAGCACTGCGACTGGACCATGCCGACGCCCAAAGGCAGCTACTATCGCCTGCTGCACGATCTGTTCGGGGATTTGGGAATGGCGCCGTCAATCAGCGTGACCTGTGAGACATTTATGGCCTGCACCAGCCTGGTGGCGCAAAGTGATTTCGTCAGTATTTTATCGGTAGATGTGATCTCTGACCCAATACTGGGTAAGCATCTGGTGCCGCTGGCGCTGGAAGAAAGCTTGCCAAAGGCGACGTTTTATCTGATTCAGCGTAAGGACACCACGCTGACGCCGATGGGCGCACACCTGGCGCGCCTGTTTCGTCTGCACTGTCGCTGAGATCAGCGCCCCCGAAGAGGGCGCTGATGCTTAGAATGCCACGGAACCCTGCACGAAGAAGGTGCGCGGTTCACCGACGTATTTGCCGAAGTTGTTGTCGTTGGAGCGGGTGAAATAGCGCTGATCGAACAGGTTTTTCACCCCGGCACCCAGCGTCAGGTTCGACAGCTGCGGCCCGAAGTTATACTCCCCACGCATATTCCACACCATATACCCGGCGATGTTGCCAAACTGGCCGTCGGCGCTTTCCTGCGTGACGTAATCCGGCCCGGTGCCCGGCGAGTGCTGCTTGGACTGGGCATAGCTGTCCAGATTCCACACCCAACTGCCGGTGGCGTAGCGGGTGCCGACGGTATACACCTGGCGCGAATAGAACGGCAAATCCTTACCGGCGAAGTCGCCCTTGTCAGTGCTGGCTTTAGTATAGGTGTAGCTGGTGTAGACGCTTACGCCATCCAGCGCGCGGTTCAGTTCGCTGAGATCGTAGCTGAGCGCCAGCTCGATACCCTTGTGCTTGGTGGCGCCCATGTTGGTCCAGCCGACATCGTTGCTGATGTACTGCAGCTGGTTATCGAAATCGATATAGAACAGCGTGGCCTCGGCTTTGACGATGGTGTCGTCATAACGGGTACCGAATTCATAGGTATGGGCTTTTTCCGCCGTCAGGCCCGGCGCGGGTTGGTTGCCGTTGCCGCCCTTGGTCAGCTGGAAGTACTGCATGCTGCCGAACGAGGTGTTGGCGTTGGCGAACAGCTTCCAGGCGTCGGACATATGGTACATGACGTTCAGTGACGGCAGCGGTTCGCTGTAGCTCTTCTCGCGGCTGATGTTGTTGAACGAATCATCCACATGGGTGCGGATGCTTTCATAGCGCAGGCCCGGCGTAACCGTCCAGTTGCCGACGTTAATGGTGTCGTCAATGTAGAGGGCGTGGGCTGCGGTGCCGCCGGAGGTGTGCTGATAGTAATCCGGCGTTTCCGGCGTAGAACCGATATCTGTCGGGTTGTACCAGGCTGAACGGGACGCTTTTTCATCCATGGTTTCGTTCAGGTAGCGGTAGCCGAGGGTGATCTCGTGCGCCATGTCCCAGAAACGGAAGACCTGCGAGTAGCTGGGTTCGATCGCCCAGGTGGAGTAGTGGCGTGGGTAAGACACCATACGCTTCATCCCGGCGTTTTTACCGGTGCCTTCCGATTCGATGCTGCTGCCGCGATAGCTGTCGGTGAAATACGTCAGCACTTCGAACTGCTTGTCGTCTTCCTGGTGCTTATATTTGAACGACATGTCCTTGCGGCGGCCTTCGAACTGGTCCCACGGACGGGTCGACTGGAACGGATTTTGCGCATACTGCGCGCTGCTCAGCCCGCCCGGCATACCGGATTTTGCATCGTAATAGTGGAAATTGGCCAGTAACTCATCACGATCGGTAAACGCATAGCGCGTTTTCAGCATGAAATCGTCGATGTCGGTATTGTCGTTGTTGTCGCGATAGCCCTGGCCGTGCAGGCCGGAATACAGCAGCTCTGCACCGAAACCGTTGTCGGCGGTGCCGCCGAGCGAGGTGCTGGTCAGGGTTTTCAGGCCGCCGTGGCTGGCCCCCTGGGTCTGGACGCTGGCCGCGCCACCGAAGGTTTTCGGGATGTCCTTGGTGACGAAGTTAATCACGCCGCCGACGTTTTGCGGCCCGTAACGCACCGCGCCACCGCCGCGCACCACGTCAACCGATTGCAGGCTGCCAATCGACAGCGGTGCCATCGACAGCTGTGGCTGACCGTAAGGCGCGACCGCCAAGGGGACGCCGTCCATCAAAATGGTGGAGCGAGGTGAAAGGCGCGAAGTCAGGCCACGTACGCCGACGTTGAGCGAAATATCGCTGCCGCCGGTACCGTTGCTGTCGCGCACCTGCACGCCAGGCACGCCGCGCAGGGTATCGGCAATGGTCTGATCGCCTTGTTCATGCATTTGTTGTTCGGTCACGATGGAACGTGCGCCGGGGTGGTTGAGCAACACCGAACTGGTATCCGGGTTATCCAGCCAGTTGCCGACGACGGTAATAGTGTCGGCTGGCGCATCATTTTGAGATTTATTATCAGCAGCAAGGACTGGCATTGCCATGGCAACGGAAGCCGCCAACAGCGAAAGACGAAAAAGAATTGACATAATAATGCCTTAAAAGTTTCGAACCCGGATGTGTTTTTTTAGAAATGACAATCTTAATGATAATTATTGGCAAGTAAATAGCTTTGTTGCGGAATAATTCAACCGGTAAGCAAGTGGCGGGGAAAGGTGTCGGAGCCCGGCCGGCGGGCCCCGAGCGGGGGTTATTTTGCAGTGACCCAAAACACGCCGCTGTAATCCAGCGCGGTGAATTTATGGTGCACCATTTCAATATCCGCTTGCGGATCAATATCTTTAAATAAGTCCGGGTGCAGGAATTTAGCGATGGCCTCGACCGCAATAAAATTCAGCGGCGTGTCATAGAACTGGTGGTAAATCGCCATCACGCGTTTTTCCTTTACCGCCTTCAGCACGTTGAGGCCGGTGCGGTTCATCAGTATCGCCAGCTTTTTCTCTGTGGTGGCGGTATCGGTGGCATAGCCCAAGGGAACCGCCAATGTACCTTTATGACCGCGGCTCCAGTCGGCGCCGGTCATCAGATAGAAATCCGGGTTGCTGGCGATCATCTGTTCCACGTTCACCTCACCGCCCATTTCCGGGAACAGTTTACTGCCGATGTTGTTGCCGCCGGCGGTATCGATAAATTGGCCAAAGCTGCCCTTGCCGAAGGTGTTGCAGCACTGCTCGCCTTTCATGCCGGCGCTGCGTTCGATAAACACGCTGGGGCGCTGTTCCGGCTTCAGCGTAGCCACCCGCTGGCGTACCAGATCCAGACGTTGCTGGTAGAGCTGGATAAAGGCGTCGGCATTTTGCTGCTCGTCAAACACCTTGCCCAACAGTTGCATGCTGGCGACGGTGTTGGTCAGCGGCTGCTGACGGAAGTCGATAATCAGTACCGGGATGCCGATTTTTTCCAACTGGGCCAGCACGCCGCTGTCCTTCAGCTTGCTCAGCAGGCCGATGTCGAAAATGATCAGATCCGGCTTACGGACAACGGCGCTTTCTACGCTGAAATCGCTGACGTAAGGGTTATCGAAGGTGGGGATCTGCATCACCTGCGGGAATTTTTTCGCGTAGGCCTCCACCAGATCCGGTGCCTTCACCTTCAGCGAGTTATCCCAGGCGATAATATTTTTCAACGGCTCCTGCGGATGCAGGATATTCAGTGCCAGCAGCGCGCGGGCATCGGCCAGGATCACCCGTTGGGCGGGCTGCTGCAGGGTGACTTCTCGACCCGCGACATCGGTGACGACGATCGGTGCGGCCTGTACGGCGCTGACCATCAGCAGGGCGCAGGCGGCCAGCCAACGGCTGGCTTTGGCAATAAGAACGGCAGGCATGGAGATCCTTGGGCATGGGGTGTTGAATAAAGAGGCTAATGATAATCCATATCCTTTCGCTTTTTGAACACCCCCGTGCGGATATCTTAGGCTTTGCCCATTAGCGGATCGCTGACGCTGTGCTCGCCGCTTTCCAGCCGCCCGGCCATGCGGCGTTGCCAACCGTCAGAGGCCTGCAGTGAAATATCGTACCAACCTCCGCTGGCCCTGGCGTCAAAGGCCTGCTGGTGGCGCTCTCCTGCCGGCAGCTCAATCGACCAGGGGCCGTTTTGCGTATAAGGGCAGCGGGCGATAGTCACGGTTATAGCCTGGCGGGCGGGGTTAGTGAGGGTTAATGACAAGTGGTCGCCTTGCGGCGTCAGGCGGACTTGCGGCTGCGGTTGCCCAATGGCGCCGCGCAGTTCACGATGAAAGCCGTTCGGGCCCAGCAGCCACAGGTGATACTGGTTCGTCACGAACCAGTTATCGCTGAGCGCTTTGCCGGCCTCGACGGTATAGCGCCGTGGGATCTGGTTCAAATCCAACCGGTCGTAAACGTGAAATACCACCCCCTGTGCCCCGGTGTTGTACAGGTTGAGCGTCAGTAATTGCTGGCCGGGGGAGAGAGTTTCTTCAACATGCAATTGGTAAGGCAGGGCGCGTGAAGGGCGCGCCAGCCGTGCCTGATGCGGCAACTGTTGTTTGTCTGCTGCCGGCAGAGGCACCTGCGGCAATTGCTCCTGCCGCTGGCGCAGGCTGTCGGCGGAATGGCGGCTGGTGGCGGGCAGGTTGGGCAAGGTTTCCCCGTTGGGATCGACAAAGTTGAAGGCCGAAGTGAGATCGCCACATACCGCGCGTCGCCAGGCGCTGATATTGGGCTCGTGTACCTGGAAGCGCTTCTCGAGAAATTGCAGCACTGAAGTGTGGTCGAACACCTGTGAATTAACCCAGCCACCGCGGCTCCAGGGCGACAGCACCAGCATGGGCACACGCGGGCCGGGGCCATAGATGCGGCCGTCCGGCGGCGGTTGTTCCTGTGAGCCTGGCGGGGCGACATGCTGAAAGATTTCACTGTCGAACGGCACCGTCGATTTACCGGCGAAGGTGCCATCTTCACGCAGTGACGGTGCGGAGGGCGACGGCATATGATCGAAGAAGCCGTCGTTCTCGTCGTAATTGAGCAGCAGCACGGTTTTACTCCACACCTCGGGATTCTCCGTCAGCGCATTGAGGATCTCCTGGGTAAACCACCCACCCTGCACCGGGCTGGAAGGCCCGGGGTGTTCCGAGTAGGCCGCCGGAGCGATGATCCAGCTTACCTGCGGCAATTTGCCTTGCTGCACGTCGGCGCGGAAACCGGCCAACATGGCCTCTAAATCGTTGCCGTCCGCCGCCGGCAGCGTATTGCCATTGCCTTTGTATAACGGCGCTTGGGCGTTCAGCTTGTCGCGGTAGGGGACAAAGGCAGTAAAGTCCTTCGGCGGCTGCGCCGGATTGCCCACTTTCACGCTGGCCGCACGGTACTGACGGAACCCCGCCAAAGGGTTGTCGGTGAAGTTATCCGGTAAAAACTGGTAGACCTTCCAACTGACGCCGCTGGCTTCCAGCCGTTCGGGATAGGTTTGCCATTGGTAGCCTACGTCGGGTGGGCCTGGGCTGTCCCATTCGTTGACCACTACGGCGACCTCGGCTGCCGTCGGACCGTTAGTGCCGGTCCAGTGGAACAAGCGATTGGTGTTAGTGCCGGCGTGGATCGAGCAATGATAGGCGTCGCACAGGGTGAAGGTTTCGGCCAGGGCAAACTGGAAGGGCAGCTCATGCCGACGGTAATAACCCATCGAGGTCGGCGTTTTGTAGGTTGGCCAGGCGCTCATGCGGCCGCTGTCCCAGGCAGCTTGCTCATCCACCCACGAGTGCGGCGTGCCGCTCACCCGCTGGGCATTGCCACGTTTGCTGTCCAGATGGTAAGGCAGCACCAGTCGATCTTCCCCTTGCTGTTGCCAGACGTGACGGTTGTCGGGCAAAGGAATGGTTATGCGATCGCTAAAGCCGCGTACGCCGGGCAGCGTGCCGAAGTAATGGTCGAAGGAACGGTTTTCCTGCATCAGGATCACCACGTGTTCGACATCGTTGATGGTGCCGGTACGGTTATTGGCTGGGATCGCCAAGGCTTTGCGGATCGACGCGGGTAACAGTGAAAAAGCCGATCCGATGGCGGCAGCCCGCAGTATTTCTCTGCGCGAAAAGTCAGGCATGCGTCGTTAAACTCCCTGAGGTTTGTTTTGAAGATAGTTGCTAACGACGGTAATAGCGAAAAATAACAAGGAGATGAACAGGGGAAAAATAATGCCCCGCATGGGGGCATTGATGGGGAAGCTTATTGTCGGATCAGACGACCGAGGGTTGGCGCCGTTTCGAAGTCGCTACGGAACGGGTTGATGTCCAGGCCGCCGCGGCGGGTATAGCGGGCAAAAACGCTGAGCTTTTCCGGTTGGCAGCTTTGCTTGATGTCGTTGAAAATGCGCTCGACACACTGCTCGTGGAACTCGTTATGCTGGCGGAAGGAGATTAGGTAGCGCAGCAGGCGCTCGCGATCGATTTTCCGGCCCTGATAGTGGATCACCACGCTGCCCCAGTCCGGCTGGTTGGTGACCAGACAGTTGGATTTCAGCAGGTTGGACGACAGGGTTTCGGTCACGATGTCCCCATGTTGGTCTGCTGCACCGTGCAGATATTCCGGCTTAAAGTCGAAATCATCGACGGCAATATCCAGATCGTCGATATTGATGCCCGGCAGGCTATCGATCTGCGGCGAATATCCGTCCAGACCCGGATAGAGCTTAACCCCAACCTGGCCGTTTGCCGCTTGCGACAGGTCTTTTTGCATCGCGGCACTCACCTGTTCCACGCTGTCGAAGCGTGTCTGGTTAAAGCTGTTGAGATAAAGTTTGAATGACTTGGACTCGATCAGGTTGGTGGAAGAATGGGGCAGGGTGAATTCACCAATGCCCACCACCGGCTTGCCTTTGGCGTTGAGCCAGGAAAGCTCGAAGGCGGTCCACAGATCAAAGCCGCTGAACGGCAGGTTTTGTTCATCTACACCGATCAGATCCCGACCGCGTGAGCGTGGCAGGGCCTCGAGCAATTCGGGAGCGTACTGGTCCGGATAATCGGAGTTTGCGCCAAGATGGGTGATTTTATCTTGTTTTTTGATATGCATATTCATTGCTCCTTGCATGATCGGTATTGATATAGCGGTTAAACAGGCTGCGAGCGGCGTAAATCGGCCCGACACCCACCAGGGCGTAGACCACCTTGATCAAGAATTGTGACAGGATCATGGTCTTGATGATATCCCAGCTCAGAACGTTGTAGAACGCCAGCGTGCAAAACACCACGCTATCGATGGCCGAGGCGACCACGGTGCTGGTGATCACGCGCACAAACAGGTAGCGGGAGTTGGTCAGCTCTTTGATTTTGCACAGCAGGTAAGAGTTGACGTTCTCGGAGATTAAATAGGCCGCAGACGACGCCACCAGGACCGCCATGATGCTGTGGACGATGCCGTCATAGGTCTTGCTGAACTCCCACTGCGGAATACTGGGTACCAAGGTGGTGACCCAGACGCCCAGCACGAAAATCAGGTTTGCCATAAACGAGATGATGATGGTGCGCCTGGCCAGTCGCAGCCCGTAAAACTCGTTCAGAATATCCACCAGGATAAAGGTGAGGGGGTAAATAAAAATCGCCGGGGGAGTGATGAGGTTCAATGCGGGAATTTGAATCGGTTTGACGCCACACAGGGTTGAGAAGATATAAATCACGCTGAGTGCGACGGTAATGATCAGATAGGCGTACCACGATCGTTCATGGCGATCGCTGAGCTCATAGGCGGTTTGCTGCTGATTGTTACCGTAGATTTTGCGGTACAGCGCCTGCAGCTCATGCCGGCTCAGATCTTCCGATATTTCGCTGTCGGCCAGCTCATTGAGCCCCATGGTGATGGTTTTGCCGGTGGCCAATATCATGACATTGGCGGCGAGGGTGCCATGCCGGGTAAAGCCCAATAGCTTGAACTTTTGATTCGGTTCCATTTATAGCCGTTCTCCAAAGATATAACCCAGGAATTGCACGGTATCCTGATGATTTTTTTCCATGCAGTAATCTTCTTTGTCGTTAACCACAAAGAAGCCATTTTTTCCCGAGTGATACAATAAAGGCGAATCGCAAACCAGCACCGGCGGGCGTTTTATAATAATCACCTCGCCTGGAATAAATGAACCTTTTATTTCGGTCTCTATTTTCATTGCTACCATATTTGACTCATCGCCGAAGAAATAAGTCAAAGGGAACTCCGTTACCAACTGACCGACTTTCCAACCGGCAACTGCTAAAAAACGCGACTGAGGAATAACGGGCACTGCGGACGGGTTTTTATTGCCTTCGGTAGAGAGCGTTTCATTGAGCAGTTCCAGCTTGGCCAGATCATAATCTTCGATCTCTTCACAGGAAACGCCAAAGAAATCTGAAATCCGATTGATGGTGGCCTGCTGCACGTTGTTAACCCGGCCGTCGAGAATTTTATAGATGGTGGTACGCGTCAGGCCAGTGCGGTTAGAGAAGGATGCTTTAGTTTCGCCCCGGGTGCGCATCAGATATTCAATATTCTTAATGATGTTGATTTTGCGCTGCGCGTTAGTGGTCTTCATAAGCATTCCTTACAATATTCTGGCCGGCATTACTATATCGCACGCGCCGACATTGTCCAGAACTGACGCTGAGGTTGGGGCGGTAACCGGCTGATTAATCATTGGAAATGGGCTTTGATCTCTCACGTATCATGCCAACTGATGCTTTTATCATGATGAGTAAAATGTAAAATAAAGGTAATTAAATATAAATCAATTGGTTAGGTTTAAGACTGGAGAAAGTGGACACAAAAGTGGATTTTGTGTCTACTTTTGTGTTGACCACGGTGGTTTCCGTGAGCTACTGTTCATCCACACTGAAGTGTTTCTTGACGGTCAAAACGGTTAATAAACGATTGTCTGACAACTTCTATAATAAAAAGCTCGGGGAGGGAGGCGTTTCCATTCTCTGGGTATTAAAGGATGTTTTAGCTACCGACACCAGGGATCCCCATTACGTCTTCTGTTTTACCTTCGCAGTAAAAAACCCGCTTTCATATTGATGCCAGTCGGCTTTTTAGCCGACCGATATCAATTTGTTGCGCCTAAAAAAGGTGGCGACAACTTAATCAAACACCCTTTCTGTTCCGATTATCCCCACTCCCCAGCGCGGCAGAGTAGGGATATCAATCAGCTTTGCGCAGGCGCAGGTTTCTGAGAACGGCTCATGGCCAACTTAAATACCCAATAGATCAGGCTGGCAGCCAGCAGAGAGTTGATGGTCGGCACGCCCCACTCAGTCACCAAGCCGACAATGCTGCCGACGATGCTGGCGATGATCGCCGCCCAGCCGATAGTCGGCGTCTGGTCCGGCAATTTCCCTTCGCGACGGCTCTCGTCGAGAATTTTACGGTGAGTACGCAGCAGATAATAATCCACCAGCATGACGCCGATAATCGGCGGGAACACCACGCCAAGCACCGTCAGGAAGTCGACGAAGCGGTCGAGGATCCCCAGTACTGACAATGTGGTGCCCAGCACGCCGATCACCAGGGTGGTGGCGGTGTACTTCAGTCTTTTGCCCGTCATGCCTTCGACGGCGTTAACGATGCCTAGCGAAGAGGAATACAGGTTGAGGTCGTTAACCCTGAGGGTAGAAAACACCACGACCAGCAGGCCTGCACCACCGGCGACCTGTGACATGATGGTGACCACATCCGCCGTGCCCAGCGTTTTGGCGATCAGTATCGCCAGGCCGTTAACCACGAATTCCCCGGCAATGATGGTGAAAATGGTGACGCCAAAGACATGCTTGCCGTTCCTGGAGTAGCGCGTTAGATCCGGCGTCATCAGGCTGGCGACAATCGCACCGCCGACCACGATAGTGATACCGGCGCTGATCGACAGCGGTTCGCCTGGTGGTACCAGTTGAATAATTTCAGGCAGATTGTGGCCGGTGAGGGTGATGATGGAGATATAGGCCACCAGCATAATAAACATCGGTACCGCAATCCTGGCGGCGATACGCAAGGCTTTAAAGCCGAACGCCACCAGAATGGTCAGCAGGGTGCCGGACAGACCGGCCGCCAGGCCAAAGCCCAGCTTGTTCCCCAACGCGAAATCCAGCGACTTGGCGAAGATGGCGTTTTGAATGCCAAACCAGCCCAGCAGGCTGACGGCCACTACCACCCCGATCAACACCGAACCAAGTCGACCAAAGCCGCACCAACGGGCCAACAGGCTGCCGGAGATCCCTTCGCGCATGCCCGCCAGGCCCAGGCCATAGGTCACCACGCCAAAAATCAGGCTGCCGATGAAAATGGCGGTAAATGCATCGAGCAGCGTCATGGAGTGGCCCAGTACGGCACCGAGCATAAACTGATCGAGCGCGGTCAGCATGCCCATATGCACTATGGCTACGCTTAAAAACGAGACTCTTTTATCCTGAGGTACCCGGGTTAACGGATAGTCTTCGATTTTGATCACGGTGAGGTATTCCTTGCTATTTAAATAAACTGGATGCCTTTAGCTATCAGGCGATCGGGAATGTAGCTGTCCAGCTGAGCATATTTGCAAAATTCCTCAAACTGCTGCTGTGTGTGGACATCAGATTTTTGATAAATGTTATATATTCTATTTTCTATGGTCTTATTGCTGATGTTATATATTTTGGCGATTTCTTTCACCGACAGCCGTTGCAGCATTAAAAATATAACGTCCAGCTCAGCCCGGGTAAAAATGGTGCTGTTGGTTTCTGTGGTCAGTACGCTGGGTTTTTGATGGTTGATATAGTTAAGCGGGGATAAGGTGTTAAGCGGTTTGGCGTTCCACATTACCCCGAAGACTTCTTTCTTGTCGTTGTAGATAGGCAGTTTTTCGCTGATAAACGGCGTCAGGCTGTCTTTCCCGTACCAATAATGTGTTTCTATCACGGCAACCCGATCCCGCGAGATCTCGGTCATTTTGTCATGTTCTACAAAATCGGCTGCAGATTCGGCCCAGTCGGCGGGGAACTCGTCGTCTCGCTTACCGGCTATATCAAAATTTAATGGCGTATTGGTATAGAGGTAGGCGGCCCGGTTCATGTAAAGATGACGGGATGCCAGGTCCTTGATGCCCCAGGGCTCACTTAAGTGCTCCATCATGGCAATCAGGCCTTTCAAATAGAATTCATTACTTTTATCGGGCGAATCCATTCTGACCTCACCGACTGGAATTGGGTTAAATCTTTTTCGCCAGGTAGTGACGCGTATGCTGTTTGGCATAGTCGCCTAAGTTGCCGTAAACCTGATAGCCCAATTTTTCATAAAAGCCGCGGGCCTGAAAATCGAAAGTATCGACATAGGCCATGTGGCAACCGCGTTTCTTGGCCTCTTCTTCGGCCTGTACCATCAGTTGACGGCCATAACCGCTTTTACGGTATTGGTCGCTGACCCAAAGATACTGCACTTCAAGCCCGCCCCACCAGGTTCTGGCAACCAGTCCGGCAACGATTTTACCCTCGTCATCGGTGACGGTCAGGAATAAGGGGTGGATATCGACGGGTTCAATTTTGGCGTTGTGGGCCCAAAGACTGTCAATCACAAATTCTTCGTCTTTCGGGTTCGGTTGGTCGGTAATATTGATATTCATCGTTATAATATAATTCCCTGTGATAATTATTAGGCGGTGCAATCAAACGGAGGTTTCTCCAACCGGTTTAACTATCACTTTTCATAATGTATTACAAGGGTGGTTTTCACCCGTTCCCGTCACGTACCCAAGGGGCTATATTAGCTGCGACAGGGCCAGAAAATAACGTAATACGCGGTAATAAATAGCCTTTGGTCCTGCTCAGTCTATCTATTCCTATTGTGCCTCACCAGGGCCCCATCCAGGAAATACATTAGCTATTCAGGCTCCACCGGTAGAGCAAGTTAACTTGCCAAAGGGGAGCCGCCGCGTACAGCCTTTTCCCGGAACCCGCTTTTAAACCCTTATTTACCCGCCGCTTCGCCTTTGGTTATGCCTGCCAAAGCCGGCGGTATGGTCGCACCGAACATTGCCCCATGGTCTAAACCGGGCCATTCCCGATAGTCAACCTTAAGTCCGTCAAGTGTCGCCAGCCGTGTGGCCAGGCCATGAGCCGCATCTGCGGGTAACTGACTCTGCCTGATAATCGGCGGGGCTTCACGCATTTTCTCCGCACCGCCGATCCACAACTGCAAATGGGCGGACAAAGACGGATGCCTATCCATAACACGTTGCGCTTCTTGCAGGATAAAGCCTTTCCCCCACCACAGCGAAGGTTCCACCGCGATGTAATTCTGGAAAGTAGCAGGTTGGGTTAACAGAGTATGCAGAACGAAAAGGCCACCATAAGAGTGTCCCCACAGCGTTTGCTGCTGCGGGTTAACGGTGACCTGAGCGGCCACGGCAGGCTTAATCTGGGTTTCGATCAGTTTAAGGAAAGCGTCTGCGCCACCATGGGGCTGCTTTCCTGAACCTTGTTGCGAAGCCGGTGTGTAGTCGTAACTACGGCCTCTGGAGTCGATACGCAGATCGTTGTCATAGCTGAGTAGCACCAGAACCGGCGGCTGTTTTTGTACGGCAAGCTGAGCCAGCAACTGGGCGTTCAACTCCATCAATACTGCGTTGCCGTCCAGGAAGTAGATAACCGGATAGCCGCCCAAGGGCGGAGCAATGCGCGGTTTTATTATGCGGACACGATAACGGCGCTGACCGTCCGCCGAAGTGAAGCGCAGATCGCTGAATTGATAATCAGGCGATTTTGAATCGACCAGGGTTGTGCCGATTTTACGTTCCAGATCGGGCCTGGCCTGCGCCAGCATGGGGGAGCCAACGCCGATAATCAGCGCGATAACGAGGGTGAGACAGCGACGATAAGACGATGGCATGCTGGATTCTGTTTATCAGGAAAAGGGGATATTAGCATTTATGTTGGGAAGCAAAAAACCTGTCTTTCGACCCTATCTTTGCATAGGAAGCCGACCTTGGACGGCCGGCGTTAGCGGTGGTTGTACCATCATCCTGTAAAAGAGGTGTTGGCCGGGGAGGAAATTCCTTTAAGGAGCTAAACCCCGGCCAACTCTGACATCAGTCAGAAGTGCATTTTAGAAAAGATATTTCACGCCAAGCGCAGCCTGGGTGTCGCTGTAGCCTGTATCCCCCATTTGTTGCCCAATGTTTGCCCACAGATTCAGATTGTTACCGAGTTGCCCTTCCACACCTGTTTTTATTTCGCCGATGTGGCGAGTGCCGGCCATAGAGACCCTGGTGTCATCCAGGGTTACGCCGAAGTTTTTACTGTTATGGAGCCAGTTGGCTTCGACAAAGGGTTGGAATATCCGATCTTTACCTTCGTCGATAGCGCTGTGCCCTTTAAGGTACGCCTTGACGCCAAGACGGGTACGGATGTTGTTTTGCCCGTCGCCCTGCACGCGAGTGCCATTGGATTCGGTATGTTCCTTCGCTTTCACGCCCATCCAGGTAACCTGAGCCTGAGGTTGTAACCAGAAGGTTCTGATCATGCCCTGGCGGCTCTTGCTTTCACCGAGAAGGAAGCTGTAACCGCTGGCTAATGATGCGGTAAATCCACGGGATTTATATTTCTCGGCGTTGAGGTTATCGCCATTCACTTCGTTGTTAAACCATTGGTATTGCAGCCAGCCATCCATGTAAAGACCAGACTTATTTGCCGCATTCGCATACCAGGTGCTGTAAATGCCGGTGGAGTAGCCATCAATGTTCCCACGTGAGCCGTAGCCGGTAACTGATGAGTGTGTATGGCTTTTCTGGTTGGCATAGCCTGACATTACACCGAGGTGGTAACGATTAAGTCCGTCAGTGCTCCACTGAGCGAGATCGGCACCCAACTGCACCACATAACGGTTGGCCTGAGTCTTGTTCTGACCATCAGCCATCTGGCTGCGTTGATGCCCACCCTGATTACGCAACCACATGCTGGTCACTTTTTTCTCACCGGTAAGCACGTCGGTGTACTGAGTTTCACCCAAACGGTCGTGCAGCGAGAGAGTAAATAGCGTATTGGCGGCCAGCATATTCGTGGCATAGCTGCCTGCTTCTGGGCGGAAGATATGCTCAGTGGGACGTTCTGGTTCCAGAGGGTATACCGGCGAAATCGGTTTTGCGGGGTCCCCCGGTATTACAGGCTCTGCTGGCGTTACAGGTTTTTCCTGCGTCCCAGGGTCTACAGGGGGGATAACAGGTTTTTCTTCCGATATGCCGGGGGAGACAGGGTTTGTCTGCGTGCTGGACAGATACCAGTTTTTGTTTTTCTTCACCAACTCGTAATCATAGGCACCGGCAGCAATACGTCCTGTTTTGGTGAAAACGCCTTCAGACTTTCCGCCGACGGAAATCAGCTCAATGCCTTCGACAGTTTGTGCGCCGCCGCCGCCGGCCTTATTTACCTGAACGTTTGAATTACCCGCCGAGTCACCGGTGATCACCAGCCGGTCCGTTTGCGACTTATCGTCACCCAGCAGGGTATTGAAGATCAGAGTGCCATTGTTACCGGTGTAGTTTTGGGTGGTGAGTGTTTTAAACTGCCCGCCGGTCGGGGGTGAGAAGGCAAGGGTGCCGGCGTTGCTGACAGATTGTGATACGGTTGAATTACCGGTTACCGTCCATACGCCGCCTTGGTCGAGGGTCATATTAGTGGCATTTTTGGCTGCCCCGGTAAGCGTGGCATCTTCCAGCCTGACCGATACCACGTTTTCTGGGGCGGCCATGATATCACCATAGAGGCTGGATTTTTGTGCAGTGAGATTGACAACGCCATGTTCACCGGGATCTGCGTCAAAGGAGGTAATCAGCAGGCCGCTGCCGGAGCGTGGGGCAATGACATTTTTAAACGTCACATCCAACGCGGCTCCGTAGGAAATCAGAATACTCCCCAGGGAAGACTTCAGCGTGCTGTCAGTTATGCTGACAGTACTGACATCATTATCTTTGGATAGTGTGTCTCTATTGGCAAAAATAACAGCGGCATTTTTCCCTTCTGTCTGGATTTGAGTATTAGTGGTGGTCATCCGGCCGCCGTTATATATGATCAGGCCGTGAGCGAGTTCACCGGTTGTTGTTATACTTCCGCCAACCAGAGTTATTTCTCCTTTGTTGCCGGCACCGGCACCTACAGAATTGAGCCCCTGTGTTTCTATGGCCACATTAATTGCAGATGCAGATGAGCCTTCATCTGCAGCTCCTATCCCGAGGCTTTTGTCACCGAAAGTTTTTATCGTACCGCCGTTGATGGCGACTTTGCCGCTTTTATAGGCCACCGCGCCATATGAGGCATTTCCGGTTGTTTCGGTGTTTACGTTAAACGTCTCAATAGCAGCACTATTATCCTTGGCCAGGATCCCCACGCTTTCTTCACCGGCGGTTTTTATGCTGCTATCACGAACAGTGACTTTGGCATTATTCAGAGCCACTGCCCCTACAGAGTTGTCCCCGGTGATTTCGATGGCTAATTTAGCAACCTCAGCGGATGATCCCGTATCAGTAACGGCAATACCGTGGCTGTTTATATCTGTGGTTTTTATCGTACTGCCGTTGATGATGAGCTTTCCGCTTTGATATGCGGCTACACCATAAGAATCCTTACCTGTTGTTTCTATACTGGCATCGGAGATTTCAATGGATGAATCAGCATCTTTGACATAGACCCCATAACTTTTGTCTCCTGTGGTTTTTATACTCCCGGCGCTGACGATGGTTTTCCCGCCCTGGTAAGCTGCCGCACCATAGGCTTCTTTACCACTTGTTTCTACGGCGACATCAGATGCCTTAACGGAACTGTCGACGCCAACTGCCTGGAGCCCATCGCTCATCTCACCCGCAGTTTTTATACTGCCGCCGCTCAGGGCTACTGTCGCAGCATCCTGAGCCATAGCCCCTTTTGTGCCATTTCCTCTGATATCCAGCGTGGTGCCCGTGGTGTTGATAGTCGAACCGTTACCAGACGCCATAAGCCCAGACCCCATATTTCCAAGGGTGGTAATACTTCCATCCGTCAGTGATATATGCGACTGGTCAAGGGCAATCACCCCAGTTTTATAATCTGAATTAGCGGTAAGTACAGTTATATTTTTCCCTGTGATAGAACTATCCTTTCCAGAGGAAATAATGCTATCGAATGTTTTGTTCTCTACATCGATTTGCTTACCATTATTGACAATAAGCATTTTTGCCAAAGCATTCGGCAGGCCAGGTAAAAAACACGAAGTGCCTAGTATTAATGCGCCATTAATGGCGTAAGATATTCTTTTAACTTTAAAACTTAACATGGTATTAACGTCCCTTATGTTAATATATATATTATTGATATTTTATTTGATTGAGGGAGAGTTGGCCGAAGAATAGGGTAGTAATGCATTTGTTTATTTGAGGCTGATTGTTATCTCTCTCAGTATCTAACATGGCTAAAATAGCTCAGCTTGAAACTGGGGTAAAGCTTTCAGTTCTGATTTTTATTGATTATTGAAGGTGGGTTAGACTATTTTATGTTATTTGTTTTTGTTATGAATTAATATGTAATGTGCTTGCTGCTTATGTTTTTTTATTTTCTATGTATTTTTTATTTAAAGTCAAAGGGTTGTGTTTTTTGTTTTGGGTTTATGATAGCCTGGGTTCCCGGGGGCTTAACGTTGAAAACTAAAATATTCTGGTATAATTTCGATTGGATTAATAATTAATTGATTTATAAGAAAGTAGAATTACTTATATCATGCTTTAAATAAATAATATGGATGTTTACTACTGTAATTATAATTTTATAGCGCGTGATATATGAGAGGTAATGTAACCATTTAAATAAGCTATTTAAGAATGGTGATTGTTCCTTCCTGTGGGGAAATAAAGCGAAGTTATCGTGAGGGTACTATTGCAGCAGTTCAATGTCCTTACTGATTTTACAGGCGTGTGACATGGATATTATCCACCGGGTTGAGCTACTGGTGAATTGATTGAATTTTTGGTCATTGTCGATTTGTCAGCCCCCACGAGGTTTTTCAGACCCAGCCACCTCCTGTCGTTCAGAAGCCCTATCCTTGAAAAGGTATGGGAATTTTTAGTATTTCAATACTGATTTAAATCAATGAAGGATGGATTTGTTAATAATCACCTGCGCGCTTTAACTTTTTCGAGATAAACGTTTATTAATTGTATTATCTGTGGTTGATTTTTCTGGTGTGTAAGCGCTACCCAGCATTAACATTTGGCGGTAAATTATTAATAAATTTCAATTTATGGATTAAAGCTCTGCAAATTTTATCACTGGTAGATCATTATTCTATTATCGGATATGGATAACTGTAGTGTAAAAAGCATACACAGAGATAACGTGAGGGCTGACAGTTTCCAGAATGAAGTGCCAAAGGCACGTATTAATCCAAAGCTTGACCTGCATACGGGTGGGGCAAGCAAGAAAACTGAACTACCCCTGAAATTACGTATTGCAGGCGATTTCAGTAATGGTCAGGAGTCCTCACCATTATCAGAGCGTAAAAAAGTTAACCTGGATAAAAATAACTTTTATTCCGTGCTTTCCGAATACTCCCCAAAAGTGAATATTACCGTTAAAAACACCCTTGCTGATGATGGCAGTGAAGACACTGTCAGTCTGATATTGCAGAGCGTGAAGGATTTCTCTCCGGAACAGGTCTCCCGGCAAATACCACAGCTGAAGGCTATGCTTTCCATACGCAATTTGCTTCGTGATTTTAAAGCGAACCTTCTTGATAACCAGGCTTTCCGAAAAGAACTGGAAAAAATTCTTCTGATCCCGGCATTAAGCGCAGAACTCAGAGCCGAACTGTCAGCTTCCTTTTTTAATAAAATCATACCACTATAGGTCATATAATCAAAAAATCGAATTGAATTGTTCTTTCCTAATATACAAGTCCGACCACTGCATTTCCATCTATGGTTTCTCCTCAGCAATGCAGGAGGGACTACAAAAGAGCACTCAGGTTTTTTGCAATCCCTTATACACGATACACAGCGGATCACCGAGCCAGTTAAGCATCAACACGCTGAATGTGGCTAATTGATCCAGTTCGGAGCGACGTCCAGAGATGAGTCACCAAGAATTTCTGCCATGTTCATTTTTTACGTTAACTCACGATGTCTGGAATGTTAATGAAAAATTTCACATCGCGATAAATTAAAAAAAGAGATAGTTTCATAAGTTACTTGTTTCTTTTTTGAATTTGACTTGATTGAATTAGGTGTGGTTATATTTCGTTCAATTATTGAATCATGGATGATAACCTATATGAATTTAAATAAGCCGAACCGCCATCAGTGCATCTGAGTAAAATCACAATAGTGATAAATATTAGCTATATAAAATGCAATGGTGAGATTAGACGGTGGTTAATGTGGTTAATGTGGTTAACTCAAGTGGTATCCATTTGATATCTGATGATGTCTTCTTTTCTTTGGGGTGTGAGGTTATTTTTAAAAAAAATAATTATAAATTAAATAAAATTCCATCTGAGAAAGTTTGGCAAGAAGATTTGACTCAAGAGTTCAGCAAAGGTGATGTCTGCTTGGTTGCTATGCGATCTTACCTTGCATCGAAAATAGTGTTGGAAAAGCTCTCATACCATAAAGTTAAGATAATGTTGTTTCTTGATATTCCAGAAAAAAAAGAAACAAGACGCTGTGTGCAGGTTTTCAATGTGTGGTTTTTGTCTAAGAAAATGTCGATGAGCTTGTTGATATCTCGCTTTGAAAATTTATTTGAATACCACGACAGCACCGAGAAACTATTGACCAAGCGAGAAATAGAAGTCATGGAGAATATTCTGCAAGGAAAATCATTCGCAGAAGTTTCTGTCGCTTTGAATATCGCGTTGAAGACGGTTTATACGCACCGCAGAAACTTGTTCCATAAGATTGGAGTTAGAGATTCCCATGCTATTTACTCTCTAATTATCAAGCTTTTTTCCTGTAATAAACCCACAACATAAAGGATGACAATTGCTTAATTGAAATCATGTGAATTATTTTACAGCTGTAACGCCAATCTATCAGTTCTGTTGGGTAGGATGATATTTTGTTTGCGACAGCTTTGCACTGACATTAAATAAAATACAGTTAATATCAACAACACTCAGGAATAAAACTATGGCCAGTTTATATTATCAGCAAGAGGCTGCGGCTTTATATTATGCGGTTTTAGGAAAGAACGCTTCATCATCTACTTATGATTACTTTGGTAAAGCTCTTGAAACCGGCAGTTCAACACCGACAAATTTGGTAAAAAGTTTCTTGGCTGGCAACGATGGTCTGGCGCGTTTCGCAAATAAGACGCCAGCAGAAATACTGACGCGAGTCTATACCAACATCCACGGCTCGGCTCCATCGGAGGACGAACTCACATCTTTGTTGAATTCTGGAAGTACTGCGGATGCTATTGCAAAAATGGTCGATAGCGTACTTCATTACTCTGGCTTTGATCCTGTGGAATTAGCGGCACATTCTAGCTTCGAAACGACTGTTGGGGCATCTCTATACCCAGCTGCATCGGCAGCTGCGAGTGCTGGTACCAGCACAGCCCTGGCGATTTACTACGTGATCGGCAGCAGCGCGACCACAAGCGGAATTAACTATTGGGGGGATAAACTGGCCAACGGAGCCGACATTGCTAAAGTTGCGCAAGTTTTTGTCAATGATCGCACCTATTTGACATCACTGAACAATGCCGATTTTGTTGCACGACTGTACGAAAAGACCTTCCATCGCGAACCATCGGCCATAGAGTCCTCTGTGTTCCTGGCTAAGTTGGATGAAGGTGCTACCCGCGGTTCCATCATCGTTGACGTTATAAACCAGATTAAAGGCCGGGTGCCGGTCACTGATGAAGCGGCACAAAATAATTTTTCTCAAGCAATTCATATGTATAGTCCGGGACAATTGCCTGAGCTAAGTTACCAAGAGCAAGTTGCGTCAATTTATCTGGCTGTTCCAGGACGTGGCGTTGACGCTCAGGCATTGGATGTCTGGAGCAAACAGCTCGCTTCTGGCACAACATTCGCCAAGTTGCTCTCTTCTTTGATCAGTAGCAAGGAGTTCCAGGCCAAAGGAGGTGCCCTGAGCGGTTCCGAATTCGTTACCAAGGTTTTTAACGATGTTTGGGGGACCCCGCCTACGGACAAGCAATTGGCGAACTATACCGCCAAAGGTGATAATACATCCATCGCGCAGGCAATCATCAACGATCTACGAGGATCCACCGCCACGGATGACGTTACGGTCAGCGCTCAACATGCCTTTGAAGCCGATATTGGCAACAGCCTGTTGTATAAAACCGCCGCCACCCTGAACAGTGCTTCCAGCGACGGCAATGTTGCCGGTACCGTGAATACTGGTAGCGAGCATGTGCTGAGCAATGCAGAAATCGCTGTGTTGAAAAATGTTGTTCTCAACGCAGACAGTGCAACTGTCACCAATCTGAAATTCGCCGACCAGTTGGCTAATCTGACTATTAACGGCAATGCTGCCGCGACGGTCGACCTGTCCAACAACGGTGTCAACAAAGGGGTCGACGCTACCGTCAACAACGCTAACGTCATTCTTAACGCCAGTTCTGGCGCGGACAAGATTGTAGTGACCTCTGTGGCGGCCGAGAACACCGGCACTGGGCAATTCAATCTGGGCGCAGGCAACGACACCTTGCAATGGGCTGGCAACGCGGCTGTCGGCAGCACCAACAGCGTCAGCAATACCATCAAGGCTGACGGCGGCGCAGGTTCCGATGTGTTGTCCGCCAACTTTATCACCAAAGACGTTGACTTCAGCGAAAGCGGTTTTCTGCAGAAGACAGACACAGCTATTATTACCACTAACGCCTCGCAGTTCACGAGCTTCGAGAAAATTGATTTGGCGGGCTATATTGGCAAAGCGACCGTCAGTAAAGGTTCAACCGCAACTGACCATACGTTCGACTTTGGCGTGTTGAACGGTAGTGCGTCCACTGAATCCAGCCGCGACGTCGATCGACTACAGCAGCCGGAAACTACCAGTGACAACGATGGGCTCCTGTCCGCAGTGCGCGATTTGTTGGTCATAAGTGCGCCGAAGGACACCGGCTCTCAGGGCTTTGTTCTGTCCGGTCTGGCCGATGGAGTGAAAGTAATCAATGCTGCGGGTGGTAGTGCAGCGCGGTTGGAAGTGACCGGCGACGCCACCGCGGCCAGCAAGCTTAACTTCGCGTTGAACTCACTGGCTCTCACCGACAAGTTCGACATTGTGTTCACCGCGAACAGCGATGCGGACATCAACGCCGGCTCAGTCAGCCTGAACGCGCACCTCACCAACCCCAAATTTAAAATGGAGACTGTAAATGTGGCCTCCGGCGGTAACGGCGACTTTGGCAATATCTTGTCGCTGAGAGACGGTGATAACGATGTTACCAAGATTAACGTCACGGGCGATCATCACTTGGATCTTACCGTTGGCAGCAGCTATAACAACGTCACCATCAACGCCAGCGACAACACTGCTGGAGTCAATATCGATTCTGAGGCCAGTGGAACCGGCAACAATACGTTCGTCCATTCATTGGTAGAAGCCGCTAACAAATGGCCGATTGTGGGGCTGGTAGCCACCTCCTTGGAAGACAAAATGAATGAGGTTCTGGCAGATTATGGTTTGCAAGAATCAACCACCGTTTCGATTACCGGTAGTCAAGCGAATGACATCTTCTCGGTGAAAGACAACACCATCGTACATGGCGGGGATGGCAGTGACGTCTTTAACATTGTTTCCAGCAAGCGTGACACCTCTGCCACTATCGACGATTTCGACTATGCCGAGGATACGTTAGTCGATCAAAGATCCAGTTTAGCGTTCTCAGGTCATGACGACGGTATCAAAGTAACTAACTATGGCGAGAAGAACAGCATCGATAATTTAGTGAGTGAGCTGGTGAAAAAGGGCATGGGTACCGGCTTAGAGGCATTAGCAAATGCAGCCATGGGGATAATCGGCCTGGATAGCAATAAACTGTCCGATAAGGTGGGGATTTCCAGCGTCGGCGACAAACATTTCCTGACCATTGATCAGAATGACGATCGCGTGCTGGACAGTAACGACACCATAGTCTTGCTGCAGGGCGGCAGCCACGCGGATCTGGTGAATAACCTGTACTACTCCCCGGTGGAGTTGAACGGCATCAACCTCGCTCAATTCCAGCACGAACCGGTTGCCTGATTAACGGCAGCAATGCGTGTCACCCAGGGGGGGCCCCCCCCCCCCTTTTTTTATTTTTTCTGCGATGTCAGCGCCATAAGAGTGAAATTATCCGCATCAGAGATGAACCTCCCTCCGGATTTTCCTACCAGAGAATGAATTATGCAGTTTGTCGAGCTTTTCCAACCCAATGAGATAGTCAATGCCGTACGCCAACACCGTCGCGCCTTCTGGAGCCTCGGTTGTTTTACCGCAGTCATCAACATCCTGATGTTAGTGCCGTCGTTGTATATGCTGCAGGTCTACGACCGAGCTCTGCCTTCGGGCAACGGCATGACGCTGCTGATGCTCACCCTGATTGTGTTGTTTCTTTTCATAATGATGGGGGTGTTCGAATACGTGCGTAGCATGATGGTGATCCGTATCGGCAAACAACTCGACGCCACGCTCAACGATCGGATTTACACCGCTGCTTTCGAAGCCAATCTCAGGAACAACGCCACCGATGCCGGCCAGATGCTCGGCGATCTGACCACTGTGCGGCAGTTTTTGACCGGCAGCGCCCTGTTTGCCTTCTTCGACGCCCCCTGGTTCCCGATTTACCTGTTGGTGATCTTCTTGTTCAACGGCTGGCTAGGGCTGTTCGCGCTGGCGGCGGTGCTATTACTGATCGCGCTGGCAGTGCTCAACCAGGTCAAGACCAATGAGCCTCTCGCTATGGCCAGTCGTTTCTCTATTGAATCCGGCATTGCCGCCAGCACTGGGCTGCGCAATGCTGAAGTGATTGAAGCAATGGGCATGTTGCCGGCGTTAAGACAACGCTGGAAATCTCTGCATAGCAGGTTTCTCGATGCTCAGCGCATCGCCAGTGAACGAGCAGCCAATATCGGTGCCGTCACCAAGGTGGTACGCATCGCCTTGCAATCGTTGGTACTGGGATTGGGCGGCTGGCTGGCCATTGACGGCCATATCTCCGCCGGCATGATGATCGCCGGCTCGATTTTGCTTGGCCGCACGCTGGCACCTATCGAGCAAGTCATTAACGTTTGGAAGAGCTGGAGCAGCGCCAAACTTGCTTATTTGCGCTTGGTCAAGCTGCTTGACGCCTCGCCGCCGCGTATCCTCGGCATGAGCCTGCCCCGTCCACAGGGGCGCCTGCGCGTCGAGCAGATCGCCGCCGGCACGCCGGCGGCACCAACCTCTTTGATATTACAAGGCATTGACTTCCAACTGGCGCCCGGTGAAGTGCTCGGTGTAATTGGCGCCAGTGGTTCCGGGAAATCCACGCTGGCGCGCCTTTTGGTCGGAATCTGGCCGGTGACCGAGGGGCATATTCGGCTCGATGACGCCGATATCTTTCAATGGAACAAAGATCAACTCGGCAGCGCCATCGGGTATCTGCCGCAGGACATCGAATTGTTCGCCGGTACCGTGGCGGAAAATATCGCGCGCTTTCAGGAGGTCAATCCTCAAAAAGTCCTGACCGCCGCAAAACTTGCTGGCGTACATGAGCTGATCCTGCATTTCCCCGCCGGCTACGATACCGTACTCGGCCACGCTGGCAACGGCTTGTCCGGCGGCCAAAAACAGCGCATCGCACTGGCCCGGGCGTTATATGACGATCCGGTGATGCTGGTACTGGACGAACCCAACGCCAATCTCGACGAGGCCGGCGAGCTGGCGCTTAACCAGGCGATCATGCAACTGCGTACGGCGGGCAAAACGATAGTGCTGATTAGTCATCGTCCACAGTTGATCGCTACCACCACCCACCTGCTGCTGCTTGATGGCGGCAGCATGCGAGCTTTCGGCCCTACATCCAAGGTGATCGCCGCCATGCAGCAGGTACAGCGTCAACAGCCAGCCGTTAACCACCGTCCAGAGGAGATGCCGGATGGCACTGCCTGAAATTCTGAAAGCACGGGTGCCTGATGATGTGCACCACTATGGCCGGTTTGGCTGGTTAACGCTGTTGCTCGGGCTTGGCGGGTTCCTGCTGTGGGCGCTGTTCGCGCCGCTTGATCAGGGGGTGACCGCGCAAGGTACCGTCCAGGTGATCGGCAACAGCAAAACTGTGCAGGCCGCCGCCGCCGGCTCAATCGCCGCGATTAAAGTCAAAGAAGGCGAACACGTGCTCGCCAACCAGTTACTGATCCAACTCAACTCCGTACAGGCGCAGGCGCAGGTTGACAGCTACCGTGAACGCTACTTGACATCGTATGCTATGGAAGCCCGCCTGTTGGCAGAGCGTGACGGCAAACCGCAGGTCACCTATCCGTGGGATTTGCGCCGACAGGCTCAGGAAAATTCGCGACTGGCAGAAATTATCGCTTTGCAGGATCAGCTATTCTCCTCGCGCCGGGCGGCACTCTACAGCGAGCTGGAAGCCTTCCGCCAGTCGATGGCCGGCGTGCACTTTCAACTGCAGGGCATTGACAACGCCCAAGATAGCCGCCAACTGCAGCTGAAAAGCTTCCGTGAGCAGCTCAACAGTATGCAAAGCCTGGTAAAAGACGGCTACCTGCCGCGCAACCGCTATCTGGAGATGCAACGGCAATATGCGGACGTCCGCAGCGCGCAGGCGCAGGCACAGGGGCAGCAGGGTCAATTGCGACAACAACTGAGGGAAGGGCAGCAAAACATCGCCCGTCGCCAGGCCGACTACCAAAAAGAGGTCCGTACGCAGTTGACGCAGATCCAACTGGACATCGCCGAATACCGCAGCAAACTGACACAGGCCAATAGCGACCTGCACTTTACCGAAGTGCGAGCGCCGCTGGACGGCACCGTAGTCGGCCTGAAAGTGTTTACCACCGGCGGCGTGGTCGGTATTGGCGAACCGTTGCTGGATATCGTCCCCAGCGAGCGACACCTGGAAGTTGAGGCTCAACTGCCGGTCAACCTGGTCGACAAGGTGAAACCCGGTCTGGAGGTTGAGCTGATGTTTGTCGCCTTCAACCAGAACGCAACGCCCAAGGTACGAGGGGACGTCACGCTGGTCTCCGCGGACCGTCTGATCGATCAGCGCACTGGCGAAGCCTACTACAGCATGAAGGTGGCCGTGCCGCCAGCGCAAATAAAGCGGCTGGGCAAGAACACCATCGTGCCTGGCATGCCGGTTTCAGTCTTCGTACGTACCGGCGAACGCTCGCTGCTCAATTACCTGTTCAAACCGATCATGGATCGCGCGCATATGTCGCTGACGGAGGAATAAGATGGCTCAGCGTATCATTATCGCCGCACTTGCCTTATTACTGGTGGCCTGTTGGCTTCTGGGCACGCCTGCGTATGCCTTGTCGTTAACAGAAGCCTTTGCGCTGGCCATACATAACGATCCCACTCTGCAATCTGCAGTACAGGAGAAGCTCGCGGGTGAAGAGGAGCGAACAATTGGCCGCGCGGGTTTATTACCGCAAGTCTCGGCAAATTATCAGAATGCGCCACGCAACTGGCAAAACCAAAAATATCAGGGGGCGGACATTTTCAACCAGCCAACGGGTGAGCAAAGCGTCAATACGCAGTATCGCAGCAGCTCACTGTCCGTGACCCTCACTCAGCCGCTATTCGATTATGCCGCCTGGGCGCGCTATCAGGCTGGCGTGGCACAGGCTCTGTTGGCGGACGAACGCTATCGGGGCAAACTGCAAGAGATGACGACGCGTCTGGTGGAGGCCTATATCGAGGTGGCATATCGACGTGAGGCCATCGCGCTGACGCAGGCTCAGGTCACTACTTACGCGGAACAACTGGCGCTGAACCAACGACTGTCGAGTCTGGGGGAAGGCACCGTCACCGACGTGGCGGAAACCGAGGCGCGTTATGGCATCGCCCTGACGCAGAGGATTGAAGCACAGGATGCGCTGGATGTGTCCCAAAACACGCTCAGTAACCTCATTGGTGTGCCGGTGGCCAGTTTCGACCCTATCGCGGCGCAGCCCGGGACCTTTTCGCCACTGGTGCTGAAATACCCGACGCTGGAGGCCTGGCAGCGCCAGGCAAAAAGCAATAACCCTGCGTTACGTAGCGCTCAGCAGGGCATCAACGTTGCGCGATATGAGGTAGAGCGCAACCGTGCAGGACATTTGCCTCGTGTAGCACTGTACGCCTCGCATTCGGAGAACGATTCAAGCAGCGACAATACCGTAGGCCAGAAATACCGCACCGATTCGGTCGGCATACAGGTCAGCATTCCACTTTACTCCGGCGGCGGCGTTTCTGCTTCAACTTCACAGGCGGCGGCGCGCTACCAGCAAGCCAAGTACGAGATGGCGGCGCAATCGGACAAAATACTCAATGATCTGCAACAGCAGTACCGTCTGTGCCGCAACGGTGAAGCGAAGCTGAAAGCTTACGAGTTAGCTTTGCAAGCGGCAGATAAACAGGTGGTAGCGACGAGACAGAGCGTTCTGGCCGGCATGCGGGTAAACGTGGACGTGTTGAATGCGGAACAACAGCGTTACACCACGCAAAAAGAGTATGCGGAGGCCAAATACGGTTATCTGAAAGCCTGGGTGGCGCTGCAGAGCCTGGCCGGGACGCTCAATGAAAAGGATATCGCGCAGGTCGCACGCTATTTTCACTAATCGATAACTACGTGAATCTCCAATTAGCCATATAAGGATAGAGTTGTTAAAAAAATAACGTTGAGCAAGATAAACACAAGAATTGGCACTGGCGCTTGGTGTTGAAGTGTTTAAAGCCAGAGGGCAGAGTGTGTTGGGTTGATCCGGCAACGCCACATTGTTTGACGACCATGGCGCCGTGGTCCACGATTTAAAAATAAGAAGTGATTGGGGGCCGGATGAAGCAAACACTTACTCCGGCTACTCCGGCTTGCAAAATTTTGGCCATGATGGGACAACCAGGGGCGGCGTAGTCTATGTTCATATAAATCACGAGATGATGGAGCTGCTTGCTCGCATTCTCAAGATGCAAGGCTTAAGGGGACTCTCGATAAAACAATAAAGAGTATGTGTGATAATGGCTCTAATTCCTGAAAAAAACCACTGATTAAGAAGCAAAGACATAAAACAAAAAAAACATAACTAATTGAATAAATGAAATCTTTCATTTTAAAACCTCACAGTTTTAGAACTATCATCAGAAAATCAACTGAGGATATTAAAAGGGCTTCAATAACCTACGCCTCAACCCTATGAAAATCATTGGTAAACCTAAACGTCGGCTAGTAAATCTACTGTAGGTGCTGTGCAACTACGTTAGGGTAACCGGGAGCCATTCCCTCATTTAGCGGCCCTCTTCGGTTGAGGATCGTTACCGGCGGAGGCCTCAAACATCAACGCATTGCTCTTCTCATTCAGGGTGTGCAATATCGGTTGCAGTTCACGCAACACGTGGTCCAGGTGCTGCATATTGCCCACCATCTTGCTGTAAGCCGGTGAGCCCGGTTGGACCCCTTTCAGACTGAGTCTCAACTCCCGCAACGTTTTCTGCATGTCCTGAGGCAACGTCTTCATCTCTTTGCTGGCGATAATACTACTCAGCGATTTCATGGCCTGCTGCGTCAACTTCATGGTCTTCTGACTTTCCACCAACGTGTTGGTTGCTTCGTTGATCATCGGATTTATTGGAATTGTGTTGATTTTGTCCAGTGTCTGGATCAGTTTCTGTTGAATCTGAGCTAAACCGACGCTGATGGTTGGTACCACGGGATAACCAAATATCGCGTGTGGGCCTTTCCAGGGCTTTGCTTGCGGATAAAAGTCCAAATCGACATACAGCGAACCGGTCAACAAGCTGGCGGGTTTCAGAGACGCACGCATGCCGCGCGACTCAGCAACTAATCTTCTACGTTCAAAATCGGCATTGTCGACATTGGTTTTTTGAAAACGCTCTGGTTCGATACGGATCAGCACAGGAATACGGTAACGGTTGTCTAGCCGCTGTGGTATACCCTCTTTGTAAAAAGGCACCTGCGCCACCGTGCCCAAACGAATGCCACGGAATTCAACTGGTGCGCCCGGTTGCAAACCGCTAACTGAATCGGTGAAGAACAACAGATAGTCTTTGTGGGCGGTATACAGCGACTCCTGAATGTTGCGCTTATTATCGAAAAGTTGGTATTCCGCTTTTTCTATCGCCAACTCCCCGTGCTCCCAGCCTTCAGGTACGTCAAAACTCACCCCCCCACTGATTAGGGTCGACAGAGACCCCATCTCCATGCGTATCCCTTGTGCTGACAAATCGAACGCCACACCGCTATTTTTCCAGAAGCGTACGTTGGTTGTGATCAACTGGTCGTAAGGTGCGGTGATGAATAGCTGGTAACGCATTAGACGTTCTGCGGGCGTAAAATCGCGAGTTTCCACTGTGCCGACGCGATATCCACGAAATAGCACTGGGTCACCAACATTAAGCTGGCCCGATTTCTCACTGGTTAGCACGATGCGCAGCCCTTTGGTGTCCGGCGAGGTCAGCGGTGGAGTGTCGTGTAACTGATAACTATTCTTGTCGCCTTTGCCTTTGCTGCCCGGCAGTACCTCGATATAGGCTCCGGACAGCATTGTGCCTAGACCTGAGATACCTTCGCGGTCGATCTGCGGTTTTACCACCCAGAAGGCGGAATCTTGCGACAATAACTTATCCATGCCGTCATTAAGGCGTGCCCGTATCCTCACCTGGCCCAAGTCATCACTAAGCGTGACGGTTTCTACTCTGCCGACATCGACGCTACGGCTTTTTATTTTTGTTTTTCCCGCCTCCACTCCATCAGCGGTGGTAGTGACCAGCATCACTACTGGTCCTTGATGACTGAAGTGGTAAAACAAGATCCAGGCACCGATCAGCGCGGTCACTATGGGAATTATCCACACCGGTGACCAGCGTTTGATCTGCTCGACATCGGCGACGCCATAATTATGTTCTTTCACATGAGGCCCTATTATTTTATTCACTTTATGAGAGCCCTGCTATCAATTAATGACCGATATCTGAGGAGCGAAAGTTGCTCTCTGAATATCATTTAAAAAATCACCATGAATGAAACCCTGTCACGCTCGATTTTTTGTTAAAATAATGGAAGCAATGAGGATTATGCAATTCGGATTTAACGGTATAACTTAATGACACGGGTAACCCTACTGGTTGGGTGGTTAACTTACCTAAGAGGTTAGGGTGGCATTAAATTGCATTACACTAAAAAATGGAAGGCAAATTAATGGGCTTATAGTATTGTGTTTTATATTCAAACACATAAATTAAAGTGAGATCAAATTTAAAATAAAACAAATAACATTTTGTTATTATCTTTATGTTTAATTTTGGTGCGTTTATTTTACCTAACGATTTGATAAATTTTTTTATAAAAATAATTTTTTAACCTCTGTAACTAATCCATGCAGGGTTAGGATATATGTAAATCGTCGACAGAGTGACAAGCAGACATGCGTGATTATCAGAGGTATGGGTTCCACAGTTTCAACGGAACCTCTTCTAGCAGCAACGGAGCTCGGGAAGGGGGCAACGCTCACCGAAAGCGCCTCTTTTAACGCACGAATTTCTAGACTCAGGTTGGCAACATCTGTTTGAGACGACGGTTTTCGTCCTCAAGATCCTTCATTTTTTGGATATCAGAGGCTTTCATGCCGCCATACTTCGCTTTCCAGTTATAGTATTAAGCCTCAGCTATTGGCAGATATCTTTGACGGTACGTCCGGTTTTAACAGACGTTAGAACGGAGATGATCTGGTGCTCGGTGAATCGGGTTTTACACATGGTGATCTCTCCAAGGGTATAATCAGTATGTCGGAATATCTCTAAAATGAATGGTTCGGTTAAGCAGGTTACTTGCAACACCACAAGCCAATCGAACGACGATGCAAGCTAACCGATAAGGCCGCTGCCAATACCAACCAAGATGATACCCGCCAGGAAATAGTGCGAGGGGGCAATATTGGTTGGCCATTCTCCCATCGGGGGGAAGCCACCGATCTGGGCACGCTCTTTAACATCAGTTGAATGACCACGACGCTGGAGAAAGCATCTCTGGCTTCAACAGAGGGCCTTTTGCCAATGCCGGCCCTTCGTAATGTGGGGGGCCAACGGACGCTTACATCCGGTGTCTGTGCATGAAAAGAAGGATGCGAGCCACCGCAAGGAGTTTCCTCAATTTTGAGGGGCGTTTAACGACGCCGAAAGTGGCGCTGTCGACATGGCTGGCAAGATGAGTGAGTAACCGCCGGAAACTGTCGATCTGACGAGTCAGCGCTTCAATGTCTACCAAGTCCGCATCCGTTTCCGCAAGAAGATACATTGGGCCGGTGACGAGTGCGATGGCAGGTATCCCTTGCTCGAAGAGGGGTTCGCCTTCGCCCAGGTGAACTAATGCGCCCGGTTTTACGGGAATGATCGCATTCATGCCTGCTCCCTTCCAGGTGGTCAGGGCCAATTGTGTCAACTCTGGAGTCGTGGTATAGAGTAATTCAGGTTGTAAGGTGCCGTCGGGGCCGTATTGCCCGCTGCTTGGGTCAACACAGAAATGTTTTGCGCCCAAGTGCTCGATGACAAGGCCTGCAACCACCGTGAGCCCTTTGTGCGAAGGGGACCAATATTCAGGATGCGCTGCAAGCCATGCCGTGGTGGCTTGACCATGCTTCGTGACGCTGGGGATGCGCAGGTGCCCTGCTGTGTAGACAAAAACGATCGTGCGATTATGAGGGATTACTGCCGCATCCCGGGCGAGCGCAAGCAATCCCAGGTGGCCGTTCTCCTCAACGCTATTCCCGCCATCGCTGTGCGTGACGACCATGACAGCTTCCTCTGCCTGCGGACCGGTGCCACGAGAGACGGCCCACAAGGTATCCATCGTTGCTCCCTTGGTTTTCCGGGCATTAAGGATGAGCGTCGCTCCTTTCCCGCATTCGGCGGCGGTGAGAAGAGTGCTTCGTTGCGATTCGGGAACCCACACCGCAGGAATGCCCTGATAATCACGAGTGAAAGGCAGGTACTGACCACTTGCCGCTTCATCGGCTATGCTGCCCCAGACCACGACGACACCCAGTACCCCTGCTTCGCGAGCCTTTGTTAATTCGATATTGGCGAATTCGCTCCCGATGACCGGATTGGCTATGGTGTCGAAGGGCAGTTTGCCCCCCCAGTTGCCAAAGAGCAGTCGAGCCGGCACGTCAATATTGTGCACTTCGATAACCGCAATCTTGCCTGCCGCCTTTTTCCACTTTTTCCGCCGGCCCTGTAACAATATGAGAGGCGCGCTGACGCCGAGAGGGCCGGTTTCCCCGGAGTACGGCCAGATAGACGAGAGTGGGATATCAACTCCTCCAATGTGTAGTGTGGTGTTATTTGGCAATGCATCCCAGCGCTCGAAGGTGTGTTTATCACGTTGCACGTCATAACCGAGTTCGCTCAACTCGGTTGCGACTTCCGAGATAAGCGCGCGGTGGGCGTCATTGCCTGAGGTGCGAGGGCCAAGTTCTTTCAGGCGTCTGATTTGTTCAGCATAGTTGGTCACGGGATCTCCAAAAAACGTGTTGAATCACTAGGTATTTCCTGTTGTTCATTGTTGTAAGCCACATTGCGGTTGCGCGGGCAAGTTAGCTTAGCGCTGCTGGCTTCAACGTTGATGTCGGAGCAGCAACGTTTGGCGTCGGTGGCGTGGGTTTGAATTTGTCCGCCCACCCACCCAAGATAATCGGTATGGATCGTCATACGATTTACCGGTTTCTCGATCAAGCATGAGCTATAAAAAGTAAAATGTTTTCATCATTAATATTGGGTTATATTAAAATTTTTTAAGAAATTTTTTTATCAATTTTCAAGATGATTTCCTGTTGTTATTTTTTTGATGTTAACGTTGGCGTGGTTGATTGGGGGGCGTCGGTGGGTTTCCGTAGTATTCGTCTGGGTTCGGTAGTGCAGGTTCCCTTCTATAAAGACGGTATGAAGCAGCGAACAGACTAAAATTATTGCATCCCAGTGCTGATCCGTATCGAGCCGGAGCGTTATCGAGAAACGCAGACTGACAATACCGATATGGAGAATCGGAGACTGCTTGCCGAGAACCGCGGTATGGGAGCGTCACTAAAGCCAGCCAACTCGTGAAAGTTTGGCAAGTCAACGATCAACATGACTTCAACACTATTGCCTGAAAGGTATTTCAGGGTTTTTAGTGTTTGAGTATCTGAACTCAAGGCGACCAAAACAACGTCACCACGTTGGTTTTTTATATAAACTAAAATACTGTAGTTCTTTGAAGTGAATCCTATTTTCCTGATGGTTATTTTAAAATGGCCTCACAACCTAAAGATAAAAGTTGTCATCAGGGATTGTGTGAATTTTTATTTGCTGGTTTTTCCGTTCCTTCATAAAAGTCTACTCATTGGCATAGCTTCAAAAACTTAATATTAAAAATTAAACTTGTGGCTTACAAACCTCAAAATCATAGTTAACGCTTCTGCAGTCAGCTTTTTCCATGGTTTTTATTTCATTGATTGGCGTTTGAATTTTAATTACAGCAACATTGGTGGGGTTTTTAGTCAAAAACAAATGATAAACAAATAACGTAAAGTTAATTGTTTATAGAAAAACTAAATAGATTATTTTTTTCTGTAAAAAGGTAGATACAATTCTGAATTGTTAAAGATGCTCAGGCTATCCTTTCGTTAATGCTGCCTGAAAAGAGTAGCTAAGGTGGTAGGAAAAAATGTGCTGGTTGCGAGTGGGGTGTTTTCCCATGTTAATCAATAGGACGGCGGCATCTCCGCGCCGAGAGAGCGCTTTTCGGGATGTTTAAAGAATTGTCCATAAGTCTGTAAATTGGCGTTTTTTGCGAAAATACCCGTTTGTGTATAAAATGTAAGCATACGCGTGTGGTGATGGTTGAGTAAGGTGAGTGCTATAAATAGATTTAATGAAATCATAGAGATACAAGTAAGTATACAAAACCATAAAGACTTCAGTCTGATGACTCAGGTATTTGCCGAAGGGCTTTGGGAGATGTGTGCTTCTAACTCATCGTTTTATAACTACTTTTTTAAGAAAGAAAGAATCATTACATTTAACTTATTGATGAGTCTTGTTCTCTCGAACGGTATTTCCTCGCTGAGTGAGTTTTATACTCTATGTGGTAAAAACAAAATTTCAGGTAAAAATAACACTATAGGTTTTGTGGACTATATGGTGCGTACCGGGAGAGTCGTTTTCATAAGAGGTGGTGATCGAAGAAGAAAAACACTGGCGCTAACTGAGAAGGGACGAAAAGATTTAGATTACCTGTTTCTAAAAAAGTTGGCACCTCTGAGCATTTATGACTCGACTATTGATTGTAGCTCATTATTAACCGATGATTTTTATAGAAATTATTATAAAAAAAAGAATCTTGTATGGGTGACTTCATCGCGACATAATTTTGATTCGACCTTTGTTGATTCACAGCACTTTTTGGAAATACAATCTAAATCGGCAGGATTGTTTTTTTTAATGAAAATATTGATGGATGTCAGAAAGTGTAACGTGAAAGTTGGGGAGCGGTTGAGCGGTTCATACTTTAAAACCATTTCCAGTAAAGTTGGAGTGTCGCCTTCACATTCTTTAAACTTGATTGCCCTCTTGGTTGAAGGCGGCGCGGTTGAAAAAATTGGCGTTGATTACGTAATCAGAGATGAACTGCTGAAAGGGGTTGAACATATAATATCACTAAACTTGGCTGTAAACTATCTTATAATAAAGAAGGACTTAGATGATGATAAAGTCTGAGCATTGTTTGCAAATTTTCTATGGTTTAATTTTCTTATAGGTTCTTAGATGCGTGGTGGAAGTCATTGGCGAAATAATGCGTGAGCGTCTTGGCCTTTTCATTAAGTCGCCATGCATGGTTTTTTCATAATGGTATTAATGATCCGCACTGTTAGGATGGTCGAGGATCAATAGCCATGTGCCATCAGCTTGACGCTGTACTATTGTGTTGCTTTCTCCTTTCACCATCATGATGGCTCCGTCCTCAACTTTGATCCAGGCAGACCAGGATGTTCGGGTAAATGCGATATCCCGTTTGGTGCTGAGAAAAGCAATGGGCTCCGTTGTTAATTTAAAATATTCGACCTTCATATAGGGTTTCAACGCCTCCACAATTGAACTATGTCCGGTTATCTCTTGGTTATCACAAAGTATTAGCACACCATCCGCTTCAAACAAAAATAATGCCTCGTCTATATTTTTATTTTTAAATTCGTGAGCCAAACAGATCACATTTTTTGTGAGGCATCGCGAGAATACTTTAATCCTTAGTGGCAATGATTTTTAATTTTGTTATTAAGTAATGACCAGCGTCTGAGCGCTGGCATACGTTTGTTTACCGACAGTTATGGCGATTGACGTTACTTGTAAACATTATTAATGAAAATTATCTGATATAATAAAATAGTCACTCTGGTTAATTTAAATTGAAAATAAATAATATTTCGAAGCTATGTTCGCATTGTAGATATAAGGCAGCGTTCTGCGTTAAAACAGAGTTACGGTACTGATGACGTATCGCTGTTTGCGTTACCGCTATCCCATGCTCTTGGGACAGCACCTCGAACAGCGTGTCGATCTCGCCTTGGGTGTTGTAGTGCATCATGCCGATGTGTAGCACGCCGCTCTCTTGCAGCCCAGTTGTTGAATCAGGTCCAGCACATAGAAATTCGCGCTGTCGGCGCAGATGTTGCGCTGCCCGAAGTGACGGGCGATCGCGTCAGGCGTATGATCGCTGAAGGTCAGGGTGAAGGTCGGCATGCGCTGCCCGTCAGGGTCACTCAGAAAGCAAAAAAAACCGCCATAGGCGGGTTCTTCTAAATAGGGTGCCCGGACTCGGAATCGAACCAAGGACACGGGGATTTTCAAAACGCGTGTCAGCTGTAACTACCGCGAACGAGCATCCAACTGTCCAAAAAAGGCTTCACAGCAAAAGAGCTTTCTCTTACTCTGTACTAAGTTTATCAGTAACACTGATTTAAAAGAAAAAGTAGGCCTCTTTTTAATTCAAATTCAAGGATGTCCCATGAACCTAAGCATTCCTTCAAAAGATGATGATCATTATGAACTTAACGAGCTGCTGAGACGCATTGTTGGGGGGAATGCAGTACTCTTTCTTGGATCTGGTTTTTCTGCTGATGCAAGAGGTGTGACCGATGAGGAAATGCCCTTAGCTGGCCCTCTTGCAAATGCTATAGGTGAATTAGGCCATTTTGATGGCGAGAGCGATTTGCGCTATGCAGCAGATCGCTATATAGATGAAAATGATCCTCGTTCCATGGTTGATCTTCTTCGCCAAAAATTTACAGTCAAAACTGTCGGACAGCATCATAGAGACATTGCTAATGTACCGTGGCGATGTATTTATACGACAAATTATGATCTTTGTATTGAACGTGCTGCTTCCGATGTGGGAAAAATAATTACGACTGTTGATGTTTCTGATTCTCCTGCATCTTTCACTGGTATGAGTGATATTTGTGTTCATCTGAATGGCTCCCTTAAAAATTTGAGCACAGAAACCCTAAATAATGATTTTAAACTATCTACTGCATCATACCTTTCACCTGAATCCTTCCTGACATCTTTATGGCATTTTCCATTCCAAAGGGATCTTGAATTCTCAAGTGCAATAGTTTTTGTTGGTTATTCAATGTACGATATCGAGATTCAAAAAATTTTGCATCTGAATGCGCATTATGCTGAAAAAACCTACTTTATAACTAGGAAGTCTACGAACTCTCGCTCGACATATACTTTGTCTAAATATGGTAAAGTTCTTCCCATAGAAACAAAAGGGTTTGGGCTAGCGTTATCTTCTTATATAAAAAATAATCCTATTGGAAAAACAGAGTTCTTTCTAACAAGCTTATGGCACTACGAGAGTACTCCATATGATAAAGCTATTAGGGATTCAGATGTTGATAGTTTTTTAATGAGGGGGGATATAGCGGATTCTATTATCGACGCATCTCACTCAGAACAAAATGGGTCCCCAATATTGATCAATAGAGTAATGTTGAAATATGCAAAAGAATTATTATATTCTGGTGCAAACATTGCTGTTATAGGTGATTTTGGAAATGGCAAATCTGTTTTCATTCGACAGTTACGATCATTATTGACAGGGCAGTCTTTTGATGTTTACACGGCAGATCACAAAGATATCCATCAACATGATGATCTTGATAAATTAATAAAAAGTGGTGTTAAAGCATTCCTTGTTGTTGACTCGTACGAGCAGAATATGGAACTTGTGCAGCATTTTGCCGAACAAAGTCCACCGAACATTCAACTCATTTTGGGTGCCCGTACTAATAATCATGAACGATGCAGAAAAACTCTTCTTCAGCAGGGACTAAACCTCAGTGAAGTTGCAATAGATGATCTGGAGGAAGAGGATGTCAGAGAATTTATAAATATAGTTAGCAATGCGGGTTATTGGGGGGATAAGGCCGCAATATCCATGGCTGCTAAGCGTAATATAGTAATTCAAGATTACAGAAGGCATTTATCTTTAAATTTGTTAGGGCTACTTGAATCTCCTCAAATGGTTAATCGCGTTCAAGTATTACTGACTGATTTGATTAAAAATAAGGAAAAAAAGGATACAATCTTTGCGATTGCACTCCTCTCAATAATTGACTTCCCATTGACATCAAGCCTAATTTCTGACGTAGCAATGAATCCAGAGATCTATAGTTCTGAATTACGGAGTGATGAAAATTTTAGCCAGTTATTCCATATACATGGTTCTCTTATTACTACGAAATCTAGCCTTTTCGCACTTGCAATGATCACCCATCAGTTCACTTCAGCTTATATAGTTGATCAACTTTTAAAAATTGTGGAGATGTTAGGCGATACTCGTTCTGAAGTACAAGAAAGGAAAGATATACAAAAAAGTTTGCTTCGATTCTCTGTAGTAGAGCGTTTACTACCTGAGAGACAAAAGAAAAACAATCTTGTTCGTTATTATGAACAAGTTAAATTGAAAGTTTCATGGCTTCAACATGACCCACATTTTTGGCTTCAATACGGAATGAGTCAAATTACGTACAAAGAGTATGAAAAATCTCAAGATTTCTTTAAACAAGCATATGCCCTTGCATCACGGAGAGACGGGTATCACACGATTCAAATTGATACGCAGCAAGCTCGCCTTTATTTACTTCGTTCATTAGAGTCGCAGGATAATGCTCAGACTCAAAAGTACTTCGTCGATGCAAATCAACTAATAAGAAAGTTGCCAAATGATTCACACACATATCGCCAAGTTGAATTATATCGAAATGTGTTTGAGCAAAACTATCCCAATTTTTCAGGTAGTAGCAAAGCTTATTTTGAACAAGCCTGTCGTGCAATATTGCAAGATATAAATAATGTGATTCGTGATCAAAAGAGATTCACTCAGCCTTCCAAAGTCCATGAAAGAGTAAAAAGAATGCTTGAGAAAATTCTAGATGAGGTCAAAACAATGCGAGTGAAATGAAGGTTATCTTGCAGATTGAACAATGTAGTCCTCAATCATTAGCACTCTTGGATGATATCATTGTAATAAAAGGATAGTTACATGGATTTGCAATACTCTATCAGGATTAATTTCGACGAAGAATTGATGGAGAGACCTGAAAGGGTTTTTGAGGCAATGGGGCTTTATGTAAAAGGATTTAATGGACTTTACACTGCTTTTGTCAAGGGGGTCGATCACAATCTTAACATTCAATATGGATTAAGGAAAACTAGAGATGGTTCTTTAATCGCAGACGTTGGACATATATTAAAGGATAAAACTAAGCATTTAAATATCTTTTCAGTTTGGGATGGTATTTATAGGGGGCTAGAAAAAGCTATTGTTGATGTAGGAAAAATAGATTCTGAAGGCGATGTAAAATCATTTGTCGATAATGTCAATGCTCAATTACCAGCTAATGACAGCCGTATTTGTGAATGTGATGCGAATCTTTATGAAGTGGCAAAAAACCTTAAGTTAGTTTTTGAAGGGATGCAAAAATTGTCACCAAATGAAACGACCGAGTTTGGTATAAATGATAAGTTTCATAAAATTAGCTCAAGTTTCAATTTCCCTCGTGCCCCAGATGAGCTTTTTGAGGATAAGATAATACCTTTTCCGTCTCGGGATTTACTCACTATTAAACGACCTGATTATGTCGGTAACGCCCAATGGGATTTTCTAAGTACTAAAAGGAAATCAAAAAAAATCAGTGCTAAAATTTTAGATGAGATATGGATAAATCGTTGGAGAAATCATGAGGTTCAGTTTTGGCCTGGTGATGCACTTCTTGTTAAAATAATCACGAGGCGCTATGTGAGTGGTACTGATGGCGTTGTAAGTTATAAAGATGAAATCATTAATGTTCTGGATGTCATATCTCAGGATAAAATAGAACAGGTACTTTTGGATTTGAAAGATGAATAATCCAAAATACTCTTCCGCTATTACTGATGCTCTATTTATATTACTCCCGTTTTTCGTATTGTTTTTAATTAAATTTATGCAAAGTGATATTTATGCAATGTTCAGGTTATCTGATTATTCTCTGGCTATTTCAATTATGTATGGGCAGTTATTGGGGAAGACATTGAGTGTACATGAACGAAAGAAAAAAGATGGTAACTTTCAACTCTTTCAGGTGATAGTATTTATTGTGTCTATATTAAGTATTGTTCTTTATGCAGGATTCCAGTTAGTAGTTAAAGTCCCTGACTTTGTTTATACCACCCAGTTGATAATTTTTGTTTTAGGTGTTTTCTTTTACATTCCAATTGGAACGTTAGTGAATAAACTTATAGACAAGTGAGTATGTAATTGTCAGGTCATTATTCCCCCTCCCGAAAAATATAAGCATCGCGGTAAAGCGAACCATTCACTTTTAGAGAGCTCCCGACATATTGATTATGTTCTTAATCATCTGAGTAAAAGTAACGATCTGTTTCTACAACACATTGACGTTGGCCCAATACGATTTTATCGATGAAGCATGGAGCCCTTACTATCTTCTTAATCCAAATCCTCTCGGGCTGGTTTGGTGGACAGGTTATGTCTATCTTCATTGTTTCTTGTTTATTTATTTGATTTTATGGATTTATTGCGTATTACTTCTTTTTTATCCATGGACCCAACCTGTCTCTACACCTGTCGATAATCCCATTCCTGCTTCAGCAATCTGGATGCCGGAATGGACCGACACGATAAACTTGGATACCGACTTGGATTAATACTGACTCGCCTCAACAATGGAGAGTCACTGACCGTCAGAGGCCTTGCTGACGAATTTAACGTTTGTGAAAAAACAATACGACGCGATCTGACCGAGCGTCTAGCTTACCTGAACCTGCTCCGACAAGGAAAGCAGTACCGCCTGCCTAAAGGAATTTTGGGGCAACGGAGCAACACGGATTTGCGCCGTTTTACCCGCATTCTCGGTATTGAAGGACTATTTCCGCGCTGGGAAGACCGCTTGCTGAACGTACTGCTGGGTTATACCGAAAACAATCCCTTCCTGATTAAGCAACGCCCTTATGAGAATTGCGGTGCCTTCATGTCCACTCTTAATGCTATTTCCGGGGCGATTCAGGCATCCCAGAAGATTGCGTTTATCTATAAAGACAAAACGTTTTCGGCCACTGAACCTTATCGTGTTGTGAATGACAGAGGACTCTGGTATCTAGCCGCCCGGCACGAAGGAATTTTGAAGAGTTTTGCAGTTTCCACTATGACCCATGTGCAGGTCAGCAACACGCGATTCAGTTCTGATCCCGTTGTCAGTCAGCAGGTGGAGCTTGCGGAAAGCATCTGGTATGGCGATGAACTCACCGAAGTGCTGATCTCTGTCTCAGCCCGTGCGGCATTCCTATTTCTCTCGCCGCAATCTTTATCCCGGGCAGGAAATTATCCATACAACGCCAACCGGTGATTTGCTCATTATTTCCCGTGTGGTGCACCCCCGGCAGATTATTCCTCTAATCAAATACTGGTTGCCTGAGGTGGAAGTTATTAAGCCAGCTTGTCTTCTCCTGATCGGACAAAGACCGGATTCTGTCTTGCGGTGATCAATTCACCAGTAGGTATACTTGGTGGAAATAGTATTTATTGGCAGAGTGAAGACCAGCAGACGTTGGCACAATGACCGGAAGGGCATCGCTAAAGGAAAATTCTCAGGTGGAGCCCAAGGTGTAAAGCAGTGCCTCCTGTGGCCGACACGACCAGAAATCTACCGGAACCTCAGAAAGCAAAAAACCCGCCATAGGCGGGTTCTTCTAAATATGGTGCCCGGACTCGGAATCGAACCAAGGACACGGGGATTTTCAATCCCCTGCTCTACCGACTGAGCTATCCGGGCAACGGGGCGCATTTAACCCTATTGGCCGGATATCGTCAATCGGTTTCTATCACAAAGCCGATCGGTTGCTCTATTTTCATGCAGTGGCGGGTAAGGTTCGTGGGGCATGGAGGAGGGGGGGAAGTGATAAATATGCAAAGAATTCGTGTATTTATACCGTTTTGGTTTTTCTAATGGTTATTATTATATGTTTTATAACAATTGGTTATGCTTAAATTATTATGTAATTAATCGACATAATAGTTACTTGAACCTCATAAAAAAACATGCAATCATTGCGCAAATTTTAGCACTCTACGTCCCCTAACGGCGTTTCCGCTCATTTAAGTCAGAGGGTTGCAGGCATGACTGGTATGGCTACTCAAGCGCTACTGCGCACCAGACATCTGATGATGCCGCTACTCCGCCGCGATCTTTCCCGAACGTCGTCCTCCAGACACGCCCAGCCCAGCATGCGGTAAGGCAACTTCATGCTCGCTGTTAGGCATTATTAAAAATAGAGCTGTGGCTCTGATTTTACTGATGTCTATCGGACGCTGCCGATACCAGTTCCCGATAGTGGCCTGATAATCTCAAGATCATCAGCCGGTCACGCATGCGCTCTATGCTGCCACCCCGGACATCAAGTTGCCGGGATAACCTTTGTTATCTCATCACCGTGCCTTGTGGCACAGCCTCATCCTTAACCGTTTGAGAGTTAGCACTATGAAAGAATTGAAGATAGCCACCAGCGCCAGCCTGGTCGCTGCCATTGAAACGCTGCGCCAGATTGTCCGCGTCGAGCAGACGGATTATACCGACGTTGCGGCATTGGTCGTGTCGGTTGATGACGTCAACGCTGGCATCCTGGCACAGCTTAAAGCCACCGGGTTCGAGATCCCCACCTTTGTGGCGGTGGCCGGAGATGAGCATCTCTCGCCGGACTACCTGCCGTTTATCAGCGGTGTTTTCGCGCTGGACGGTGCCAGCAAGGCGTTTTATATGGCGCAGTTGGAAGCCGCGGCGGATGCTTACGAGCAGGCGCTGCTGCCGCCGTTTTTCAAAACCTTGAAAACCTATGTGGAAATGGAGAACTCGACCTTTGCCTGTCCGGGGCATCAGGGCGGGGAGTTTTTCCGCAAGCATCCGGCGGGCCGCAAGTTTTTCGAGTTTTACGGTGAAACGCTTTTTCGTTCCGACATGTGCAACGCCGACGTTAAATTGGGCGATTTGCTGATCCACGAAGGCTCGGCCAAGGACGCCCAAAAGCATGCGGCACGGGTGTTCAATGCCGATAAAACTTATTTTGTGCTCAACGGCACCTCGGCCGCCAACAAGGTGGTAACCAACGCGCTGCTGACCCGTGGCGATCTGGTGCTGTTCGACCGTAACAACCATAAGTCCAACCACCATGGTGCGTTGATCCAGGCCGGTGCGACACCGGTGTATCTGGAAACCGCGCGCAACCCGTTTGGTTTTATCGGCGGTATCGATTCCCGCTGCTTTGACGAGCGTTATCTGCGCGAACAAATTCGTCAGGTAGCGCCGGAGAAAGCCGAGGCAGCGCGTCCTTTCCGCCTGGCAATCATTCAGCTCGGCACCTACGACGGCACTATTTATAATGCGCGTCAGGTGATCGACACCATCGGCCACCTGTGCGACTACATCCTGTTTGACTCGGCCTGGGTGGGTTACGAAGGGTTTATCCCGATGCTGAAAGAGTGTTCACCGCTGCTGTTGGAGCTGGACGAGCTTGACCCGGGCATCTTTGTTACCCAGTCGGTACACAAGCAGCAGGCCGGATTCTCGCAAACCTCGCAGATCCACAAGAAAGACGACCATATCAAGGGCCAGAAGCGTCACTGCAACCACAAGCACCTGAACAACGCTTTCATGCTGCACGCCTCTACCAGCCCGTTCTATCCGCTGTTTGCGGCGCTGGACGTCAACGCCAAGATGCATGCCGGGGCCGCCGGTCGCCGTATGTGGATGGACTGCGTGAAGCTTGGCATCGAGACGCGCAAGCAACTGCTGGAACGCTGTTCGCAGCTCAGGCCGTTTGTCCCCCTGCAAATCGCGGGCAAGAACTGGCAGGATTACGACACCGATTTGATCGCCAACGACGCCCGTTTCTTCAATTTTGTGCCGGATGAGAAATGGCACGGTTTTGAAGGTTACGCGCAGGACCAGTATTTGGTCGATCCGTGCAAACTGCTGCTGACCACGCCGGGTATTGATGCCGCCACCGGCCAATACACCGAGTTTGGCGTGCCGGCCACCATTCTGGCCAATTTCCTGCGCGAGAACGGTATCGTGCCGGAGAAGTGCGATCTTAACTCGATCCTGTTCCTGCTGACCCCGGCGGAAAACCCGGCCAAGATGCAACAACTGGTGGATATGCTGGTGCAGTTCGAACGTTACGTGGAAGAGGACGCGCCGCTGAGCCAGGTACTGCCAACGGTATATCGCAAGAACGAGCAGCGTTATCGCGGCTATACCCTGCGCCAGCTGTGCCAGGAGATGCACGATTTATACGTCAGCTTCGACGTTAAGCAGCTGCAAAAAGAGATGTTCCGTCAGCGTCATTTCCCGCAGGTGATGATGAACCCGCAGGACGCCAACGTGGAGTTTATCCGTGACAACGTTGAACTGGTGCCGATCGGGCAGGCCGAAGGGCGCATTGCGGCAGAGGGCGCGTTGCCTTACCCACCGGGCGTGCTATGCGTAGTGCCGGGCGAAGTCTGGGGCGGGGCGGTACAGCGTTATTTCATGGCGCTGGAAGAGGGCATCAACCGGCTGCCGGGCTTCTCGCCGGAGTTGCAGGGCGTTTATATCGAGAAAAAGGATCACGGCTGGAAACGCATTTTCGGCTATATGATCAAGCAATAGAAAATAAGGGCCGGTTTGCACCGGCCCTTATTATTGATAACGCCACCGCAAATTATCTTCTGCGGTAACTCTTCTGGGCGTTGTTCACCTTCACCAGGTAACGGCGAGATTCGCCGGCCGGATGCTTGGTGGTCAGCGTCTGATAGACGTCGCCCGGCTGCATGCCGTTGATGATGCTCACCGCACGGGTCCTGTCGCTAGAGAACACGCGCAGCACGCTTCCGGCGCCACCGTTATAGGCGGTGATAACCGCGTAGCGGCGTGAAGTAGGGTTTTGAATCCCTCCCAAATAGTTGTTCTGCAAAATGGCCAGATAAGCCGTACCGGTATCGATGTTGTTTTCCGGGTCGAACAGGTAACTGCGGCTTGGTTTGCCCCATTTCCCACGCATCTGGAACACATCCTTACCGGCGGTGTGCTGCACCACCTGCATCAGGCCCAACGCATCTGAACCGCTCACCGCATAGGGGTTAAAGCTCGATTCGGTCTGCATGATCGCCAGGATCAGCGACTCTTCCACGCCGTATTTCTCCGACGCCTTGCGAACCATCGGCAGGTATTTGTGGGCACGTTTGTCCAGGTGGTTTGGCACCAGCTGAATAGTGACCGAGTAAATCACGTGCAGGCCGGAGGTGCGTTTTTGCAGCTTGGTCTGCAACAGATAGTCGGCGAAGTGCGCCGCACGCCATTCCCAACGGATCGGCGCACCTTTGTTATCCAGTACCTGGCCGTACAGGAACGGCTCTTTACTGATCTGGATATCGTTGACGTCGGAATAGAGATCGATAGAACCCGGGTCGTCCCCCATCAGCAAGGTGCTGATAATCGCCTGACGCAGGTGAGCGGCAGGATCGGTGGTGGCGATGGTTTCAATAGTGATGGCACCAGAATCAAAGTTGATGTGGCTACGGGTTTGATACTGGTCGGTGTATTTAACGTAATCTTTCGGCCCGGCGATCAGAACTTCGTTCAGACCCCAGATATTCTCGATGTTGTGGGCGAACTGACCCATCAGGATTTCGAAGCCGTTGGTGTCTTTGACCCAGGCTTCGTTGACTTCTGTGCTTTTTTTGCCGGAACAGGATATCAGCAGGGGCGCTATCACTAGCAAAGCTAAAATTTTCTTCATCTTAAAGCCGTATACGAGAAGTATTGGAAGGGCCAGCGCCTGGCCCCAACAGCATTATTCGCTTGGTGGCGTATAGCCTTCGATATGGACCTCATGCCCTTCGAACAGGAATTTGATCATTTCCGCTTCCAGCAATTTGCGGTCGTCAACGTTCATCATGTTCAGTTTTTTCTCGTTGATCAGCATGGTTTGTTTTTTCATCCATTCTGCCCAGGCTTCTTTCGAGATCTCGTTATAGATGCGTTTGCCGACTTCCCCTGGATAAAGCTGGAAGTCCTGCCCTTCGGCGTCACGCTGCAGGAAGGTACAAAAAATGGTTCTGCTCATGCTAATTCCTCATCAATGGCGCTATTGCCAATAAACCCGTCATACTTTGAGCTGCAGGTGTGTTGGCTGCCTTTTCTCACCCGAATCACTTACCTCAGTAAGCTCATCGGGACTCGCTCAGTTGCCGCCTTCCTGCAACTCGAATTATTTAGGCTATAAACCCTGTCGGCGCGGGGACTGTTTTGCCAACTGTTGCAACAGGCGGTCAACCGGTGCGGCCAGCCCGACCGATGGCGGCTGCGCTAAGTTATACCAGAGACCGGCGCCCTCATCCATGCTGCTGCCTGCGGCGTCCATTTCCAGCCATATTGGCACGATATCAAGATGGAAATGACTGAAAGTATGACGAAATGCGGTCAGTTGCTCCCGGCGATTGTTTTTCAGACCGCGCTGTTGCAGCCAGAGTTCCATCTCTTCACGTTCGCTGAACTGCGGGAAGCAGAACAGACCACCCCACAGACCGACGGCGGGGCGCTGCTCCAGCCAGGCGCGTTCGCCGTGCTGCAGCAATAAAAAGTAGGCGGTTTTTTCCGGCAGGGTCTGCTTGGGCTTTTTACCCGGATATTTTGCCCAACTATGGTGGGCATAGGCGATGCAGCCGAGGCTGAGTGGGCACAGTTCGCATTTCGGCTTGGAGCGGGTGCAGACCATCGCCCCCAGATCCATCATCGCCTGATTGAACTGGCCAACGCCCTTGGCCGGGGTAACGTTTTCGCTGATTTCCCACAGTCGGTTTTCTACTTCTTTCTTGCCCGGCCAGCCTTCGACGGCATAGCAGCGGGCCAGGACGCGTTTTACGTTGCCGTCGAGGATTGGGTAGTGTTGGCCGAGCGCCAGCGACAGCACTGCGCCTGCCGTTGAACGGCCAATACCGGGCAGGTCGTGGATTTCTTCAAAGGTTGTCGGGAACTCACCGCCGTGCTGTGCGACAATAGCCTGCGCCGCCTTATGCAGATTGCGCGCACGGGCGTAGTAGCCCAGGCCGGTCCACAGGTGCAGCACTTCGTCCAGCGGCGCTTCAGCCAGCGCACGCACGTTGGGAAAACGTGCCATAAAGCGCTGGAAGTAAGGGATCACGGTGGCAACCTGAGTTTGTTGCAACATGACCTCAGAGAGCCATACTTGATAGGCGGTCTTATCAAGCTGCCACGGCAGGGTTTTACGGCCGTAACGCTGGTACCAGTCAAGCACCACCTGTGCGAACTGCTGTGCTTGCATCATAAGCTGATTCGATATCCGGCAGAAAATGAAGCGCGATTGCAGCATAGAGTCATGATGCTGTAAACCGGAACTTTCCGACGTCGCACGGCAGGTACATTAGATGAACACTTGCTAAACCAATGTATCTTTGCATAATGCGCGTTTCCCTAATTGGCAGCCAAACAGACAGAAAGCACTATGATTAATGACGTCATCTCCCCGGAATTTGATGAGAACGGCCGCGCGATGCGCCGTATCCGCAGTTTTGTCCGCCGCCAGGGGCGGTTGACCAAAGGCCAACAGCACGCGTTGGACAACTATTGGCCGGTGATGGGCGTGGAGTATCAGGCTGAACCTGTCGATATCGCCGCACTGTTCGGGCGCGACGCGCCGACCGTGCTGGAGATCGGTTTTGGTATGGGCGCCTCGCTGGTGACCATGGCGGGCAATAACCCGCAGCAGAATTTCTTGGGGATAGAAGTCCATTCGCCGGGCGTGGGTGCCTGCCTGGCCGACGCTACCGAAGCGGAACTGAGCAACCTGCGCGTAATGTGTCACGACGCGGTTGAGGTGCTGGAGAATATGATCCCGGACGGCTCGCTGGACATGGTTCAGCTGTTTTTCCCCGATCCGTGGCACAAAGCGCGCCACAACAAACGCCGCATCGTACAGACGCCGTTTGTTGAACTGGTGCGTCGCAAACTGAAAGTCGGCGGCGTCTTCCACATGGCCACCGACTGGCAACCTTATGCAGAACATATGTTAGAGGTTATGAACGGGATCTCAGGCTATCGCAATCTTTCCAGCGATAATGATTATGTGCCGCGTCCGGATTCACGCCCACTGACAAAATTTGAATTACGCGGCCAGCGTCTGGGACATGGCGTTTGGGACTTGATGTTTGAGAGGAAAGAATAATGGCTAAGAACCGCAGTCGTCGTTTACGTAAAAAGTTACACATTGAAGAGTTTCAGGAGCTGGGCTTCTCCGTTGCATGGCGCTTTGCCGAAGGCACCGCGGTTGAAGATATCGACAGCACGCTGGACGCTTTTATCGACGAAGTGATTGAGCCGAACGGCATGGCCTTTGACGGTAGCGGCTACCTGCAGTGGGAAGGCTTGATCTGTCTGCAGACCATCGGTCACTGCACTGACGAGCAACGCGAACTGGTCAAAAAATGGCTGGAAGCGCGTAAACTGACCGACGTTAAGGTCAGCGATCTGTTCGATATCTGGTGGGACTGATTTTCCTGCCTGATAAGCGCGGCCTGGCGTCGCGCTGAATCTATTGATTTAAGGTGCCTTTACGGCACCTTTATTTTGTCCGGAGTGTGACCGCGGTGGTAACAACATTGGATAACGCGTTGCTGGATGAGATCCTGCAACAGGTGCGCCCGCTGATTGGCCAGGGCAAGGTGGCGGACTATATACCGGCGCTGGCGGAAGTGGCGGCCGATCGTCTGGCGATCGCCGTTTGCACCGTCGACGGCGAAATGTTCCAGGCCGGTAACGCCGACGAGCGTTTCTCTATTCAGTCGATCTCCAAGGTGTTGAGCCTGACGCTGGCGCTGACGCGCTACCAGGAGGCGGAGATCTGGCGTCGGGTTGGCAAGGAGCCTTCCGGTCTGCCGTTCAACTCGCTGTTGCAGCTGGAGATGGAGCAGGGCAAACCGCGCAATCCGTTTATCAACCCCGGTGCGCTGGTGGTGTGCGACATGCTGCAAACCCGGCTCAGCGCGCCCAAGCAGCGAATGCTGGAAGTGGTGCGTCAACTGGCCGGTGAAGATGACCTGGCCTATGATTCGCGGGTGGCCCGTTCCGAGTTCGAACACTCCGATCGCAATGCGGCGATAGCCTACCTGATGAAGTCGTTCGGCAATTTCGAAAACGACGTGCTTACCGTGCTGCAAACCTATTTCCACTATTGCGCGCTGCGAATGAGCTGTGAGGAGCTGGCTCGCAGCTTTGTTTATCTGGCCAATCACGGTCGTGATCTTAGCGGACGCGAGGTGATAAGCCCCCTGCAGGCGCGCCAGATTAATGCGCTGATGATGACCAGCGGCATGTACGACGGCGCGGGGGAATTTGCCTATCGCGTGGGCATGCCGGGCAAGTCCGGCGTGGGTGGCGGTATTGTCGCTATCGTCCCCGACGAGCTGTCGATCGCCGTCTGGTCGCCGGAACTGGATGCTTCCGGTAACTCATTGGCGGGAACTGCGGCGCTGGAACTGTTGTCTCAACGGATTAGCCGTTCGATTTTTTAGCCCCACCACGGAAGGGCGTCAGGAGAATATATGTTAAAGAAAACCGGGTTAGCCTTACTGCTGTTGACTGCTTCACAGGCCCATGCCGAGTATCAGTGCAGCGTTAAACCCCAGGACGACGTGATTATCAGCCCGCAGAACGTACAGGTGACCGGGGCCAGCGGCAATCTGCAGATTTCACCGGATGGCGATGTAACCCGCAATGGCCAGGCGTTGAGCCTGACAGACAGCCAGCGCCAGAAGGCCTTCAGTTACCAGAGCGCATTGCGCAAAGAGTTGCCGTGGATCGACAACGGCGCTCAGCAACATCTGGAAAAAGCGCGGGTGGCGTTGGACAAGGTGATCGTCAAAGAGTTGGGCAGCGACAGCAACGTGCGTAACCGCCTGACCACGTTGAACGGTCAGCTTAAGCAACAGATGAACCGTATCATTGAGCACCGCAGCGACGGCCTGACCTTCCATCACAAGGCGATTGATCAGGTTGAGCAGGATGGCCGCAATATCGTCCAGCAGAGCATGGGCGGCGTATTGCAGGACAGCCTGAATGAGATGGGCGTCAAGCAGGCAGCCAATAGCGGCGGCAACCCGCTGCAGGCGATCATGGGCAATCTGGGCGGCCTGCAGAAGGCGATTCAGAACGAATGGAATAACCAGGAGCAGGATTTCCAGAACTTCGGCCACGACGTGTGCAACCGCGTTACCGGCCTGGAAACCCAGCGCAAAGATTTGCTTAATGCATTGAAGTAACATGAAATCACAGTGGATAGCGTGTTTTTTGACCTCCTGACGGTTATCTGACAGACTGGTTAAACTACGTACAGATTCATGGGTGTTTACGGAGAACGCTATGAGCCATACTCGCTACGAAACTGATGTTGTCGCCTGGGCAAATGAACAGGCAGCTCTTTTGCGCTCCGGAAAATTGTCTGAGATCGATGTTGAAAAGATCGCCGAGGAGATTGAGGACGTGGGAAAGAGCGAGCAAAGGGAACTTGCGAGCCGAATGACGGTGCTGATAGCACACTTGCTGAAATGGAAATACCAGCCGGCTCGGCGCGGAACCAGTTGGGAAAGAACGATTAAGGCACAGCGTAAAGAGGTGCTTTATAGCTTGAAAGAGTCGCCCAGCTTAAAAAGCAAACTCGGCGATGCAGACTGGCTGGATGTGGTATGGTCAAAAGCAGTCGCCTTTGCCACCACGGAGACCGGATTGGATGTTTATCCGGAAAACGGTATTTGGGACATTCAGCAAGTCCTTGCTCAAGATTTTTACCCAGATTGATTCAAATAAAAAAGCGCTGAAAACTCAGCGCTTTTTTTCATTCATCCGCCAGGAACAACTCCAGTAGCGAATTAAGGAACAGTTTGCCTTTCTCGGTGATCTGCCAATACTCCGGCGTTTCTACCAGATAACCTTTCGCCAGTGCTTCGTCCAGCGCTGCACGGATCGCGCTTTCATCCAGCCCGGTGTAGTTGACGAATTCAGCTCGCGGTGCGGCTTCCAGCAGGCGGAAGCGGTTCATAAAGAATTCGAACGGCCGGTCAGCCGCCGTCACCTCATGCTGCTTGTCCATATACTTGCCCTGCATAAAACCACGCGGATGCTTGGTTTTCGCGGTACGCAGAATGCGGCCGTCGCTGAAGGTTAACTTGCCGTGTGCGCCGCAGCCAATCCCCAGATAGTCGCCAAAGCGCCAGTAGTTGAGGTTATGTTGGCACTGATAGCCCGGTTTGGCGTAGGCCGAAGTTTCATACTGCTGATAGCCGGCGGCGCTCAGCAATTCATGGCCCCGCTCGAAAATGTCCCACAGCGCGTCGTCGTCCGGTAGCACCGGCGGGCGTGAACTGAAAAGCGTATTGGGCTCGATAGTCAGTTGATACCACGACAGATGCGGTGGATTGAGGGCAATGGCCTGGCGCAGATCGTCCAGCGCCTCTTCCAGCGACTGGTCCGGCAGGCCGTGCATCAGATCCAGGTTAAAACTGCGCAAACCCAGGCCGGTAGCCAGATGAGCTGCGCGTTTGGCCTCTTCCGGGCCGTGAATGCGACCCAGGCGAGTCAATTTCTCGGCGCTGAAGCTCTGCACGCCGATAGAAATGCGGTTCACACCGGCGCGCTGATAGCCGCTGAAGCGATCGGCCTCCACGGTACCCGGGTTGGCCTCCATGGTGATCTCGGCGCCGTCAATCACCGGAATGCGTGCCCGCACGCCGTCCAGCAGCGATTGCATCGCTTCGGCACTCAACAGGCTGGGGGTGCCGCCGCCGATAAAAATGGTGCTGATTTCGCGACCACTGACCAGCGGCAGATCGGCATCCAGATCCGCCAGCAGGTGATCGACGTATTCCTGATGCGGCACTTCGCCCTTCAACGCATGCGAGTTGAAGTCGCAGTACGGGCATTTCTGCACGCACCACGGAATATGAATGTACAAACTCAGCGGGGGCAACTTAAGCATTGCGCATCGCTTCCAGCATCAGCTTCAGGGCTTTACCACGGTGTGATACGGCGCGCTTTTCGTCACGGCTCAGCTCGGCAGCGGTGCGGCCCAGCTCCGGAACGTAGAAGATAGGATCATAGCCAAAACCGCCTTCACCGGCGGCGGCATCGGTGATTTCACCGGCCCAGCTGCCGTGGAACACCAGCGGTGTCGGATCTTCCGCGTGGCGCATATACACCAGCACGCAGTGGAACTGTGCGCCACGGCTGCCCTTGGGCACGTCCTTCAGCGCAACCAGCAGCTTGTCGAGGTTTTGCTGGTCAGAGGCGTCTACACCCGCGTAACGTGCAGAATAGATGCCTGGCGCGCCGCCCAGTGCATCAACCGCCAGACCCGAGTCGTCGGCGATCGCCGGCAGGCCGGTGATTTGCGCCGCATGGCGGGCTTTCAGAATGGCATTTTCGATAAACGTCAGGCCGGTTTCCTCGGCGGACTCCACGCCCAATTCGGTTTGAGCGACCACGTTCAGGCCGAAATCGGCCAACAGGTCGGCGAGTTCGCGCACTTTACCCGGGTTACCGGTGGCAAGAACGACTTTTTGCATGATGACTACCTTGAAATTTATTCGATTAGCGCCGCGACCACGGCGGGGATCTGTTGCGGATTAACGATGCGTAACTGTTTATGCCGCCCCAGCTCGCTTTTCTCTATGGTGACGCTGCTTTTCGCCACTTTGAACTGCTTGGCGAGAAACTTGATCAGATGAGCGTTGGCTTGGCCGTCTACCGGCGGGGCGGTAATGGCGACTTTAAGTTCGTCGCCATGCAAACCGACAATCTGGTCGCGGCTGGCTTTCGGCTGAATATATAGCCTGATTGCCAGCCCGTCCAGCACGGGGGTGACTGCACTCACAGCAGGAACCAGATCTCACCGAACAGATCCATACCCAGGTAGTTGATCAGATACAGGATCAGGATCACTACCATCGCTGAAAAATCAATGCCGCCCATTGCCGGAAGAATACGGCGGATTGGCGCCATCAACGGTTCGGTCAGTTGATACATCAACTGATCAATCGGGCTGCGGCCCTGACTTATCCAGCTCATCAGCGCGCGGATAATCATCACCCAGAAGATCAGATAACCGGCCGACTTCACCAGAGAGATCAAGCCAAACAGCAGGTTATACGGGCTGAGTGACATCGCGCCGCCCTGAATCAGCAGCAACAGCGGGTACTTGATGGTCATCAGCAGGAAAGCCAACAGCAGGGATGCGCTGTCAATAGGTCCCATTGACGGGATAATACGGCGCAGCGGGCCAATCACCGGCTGGGTGATCTTCACGATAAACTGCGCGAATGGGTTGTAAAAGTCAGCGCGTGTCCACTGCATCCAGATGCGCAGCAGCAGTACCATGACGTAAAGATCAATAACGGTTTTGACCAAAAAAGTCAGCGTTAGCATGAAGTCGTCCTTCTCCTTAACTCTTGATTATTTAAAATGATTTTTCCATTTCCTGCGCACGGGAAACTGCCGCCTGCATGGCTTTGGCCACGGTTGCCGGCAGCTGTTGCTCGTTGAATACCCGCAGCGCCTCGGCGGTGGTGCCGCCTTTGGACGTTACCTGCTCACGCAAGGTCGACAACGGCGTCTCCGGGTTGGCTTCCACCAGCGCAGCGGCGCCGGATGCCGCTTGTTGCACCAGCGCACGGGCCGTCTGGCTGTCGAAGCCCATACGTTCGGCTTCCTGCTGCATGGCTTCCATAAACAGGAAGAAATAGGCCGGGGCACTGCCCGCAGCGGCGATCACACTGTTGATGCCGTTTTCGTCATCCACCCAACATACCTTGCCGACTGACGCCATCAAATCACTGGTGTAGTCACGATCCTGTTGGCTAACCTGCTGCGGCGCATACAGGCCACTCATGCCTTTACCCACCAGCGATGGCGTGTTTGGCATGATGCGTACAATATTCAGATTGTCGGCCAGCAGCTGGTAAAAACGGCTGACCCGAATGCCTGCGGCGATCGACAGCACCAGTTTGCCGCTGAAATCGATCTGATCGCGCAACGGCTGGCAGACATCTGCCATCATCTGTGGCTTCACCGCCAGTACGATGACGTCTGCCTCGCGTGCGCAGGCAAGGTTATCGCCGCTGCTAACGATGCCGTAGTCGGCAGCCAGCGCATCGCGGTTTTTAGCCGAAGGCGCGCAGACGCTGATGGATTTGGCCGGGTAACCGCCCGCCACCAGGCCGGCGATGATTGCGCGGGCCATGTTGCCGGCGCCAATGAAGGTAATCTTACGGTGTTGCATTAAAATTCCTCGTCAGTGTGTCAGGACTGCGAATAATCTCGCGCGCCAAAAATGGCGGTACCGATACGAACCAGAGTGCTGCCTGCGGCAATGGCCGCCGTCATGTCATCGGTCATGCCCATCGACAGCGTGTCCACCTGTGGATAATGCTGTTGCAGCGCCAGGAAGGCGTCGTGCATCTGGCGGAATACCGCCAATTGGCTCTGGTAGTCTTCTTGCGGAGCCGGAATCGCCATCAGCCCGCGTAAACGAACGTTCGGCAAGGCGACGACCGCTTCTGCCAGCGCCGGCAGTTCAGCCAGTACAATGCCAGATTTACTCTGTTCATCGCTGATATTTATTTGGATCAGAACGTTAAGCGGCGGCATGTCTGCCGGGCGCTGGTCGCTTAACCGCTGGGCGATACGCAGCCGATCGACGGTATGGCACCAGGCAAAGTGCTCTGCCACCAGCCGGCTCTTATTGGATTGCAAAGGGCCGATAAAGTGCCAATCCAGCGTTGCGCCTTCCGGCAGCGCGGCAAAATGCTGAACCTTATCCACGCCTTCCTGTACATAGTTTTCCCCGAAGGTTCGCTGGCCTGCCGCGATAGCTTCTGCGATCGCCGCCACAGGTTTGGTTTTACTCACTGCAAGCAGCGTCACTTCTTCTGGAGCGCGAGCGCAGCCTTGAGCGGCCGCGGCAATGCGGTTTCTGACATCCTGCAGATTCTGTTGGATAGTGCTCATCATTGACCCAGGAGATTGATATGGATATCGGTGAATTCGTGGCCCTTAGTGTAAAGCATAATGCTTCCGATCTGCACCTTTGTACGGGGCATCAGCCGATGTTGCGCATCGATGGCGAATTACAGCCGCTGGCAGGTGCGGAAAAACTGACCGAGACCAAGATGCATCGCTTGTGCAACGCGCTGCTGCAACCCCAGCAGCGGCAGCAATTGCAACAGCAGGGGCAGCTTGATCTGGCGCTGACGCTTGCGGGCGATATTCGGCTGCGCGCTAATTTCTTTCTGCAAAGCCTCGGGGTTTCGCTTGCCTTGCGGCTGATTGCCGGCGAGTGCCCGACGCTGGCGGGGTTGGCAGCACCAGACATCATTCCGGCCCTGGTGCGCAGGGAAGATGGCCTGATTTTGGTGACCGGCGCGACCGGCAGCGGTAAATCCACCACCCTGGCGGCAATGATTGACGACATCAATCAGCACCAGCGGCGACATATCCTTACGCTGGAGGATCCGATCGAATTTATTCACCGCAGTCGACACTCCTTAATTCAGCAGCGCGAATTGGGCCGCGACAGCCACAGTTTTGACGACGCATTACGTGCTGCCCTGCGTGAAGATCCAGACGTCATCTTGCTGGGGGAGCTGCGTGACACCACAACCATCAGGCTGGCGCTTACCGCTGCGGAAACCGGCCATCTGGTACTGGCGACGCTGCATACCCGTAGCGCGACGCAGGCGGTCGATCGGCTGGTGGATGTTTTCCCGGCGGAAGAAAAGCCCTATGTGCGTGCACAGTTGGCCGGTAGCCTGCAGGCGGTGATTGCACAGAAGCTGTTGAGTCGGCCCGGGGGCGGCAGGGTGGCGATTTTTGAGGTGCTGACGGCGACGGCGGCGGTCAGCAGCATGATCCGCGAGGGCAAAACCCATCAGCTTGCCAGCGTGCTGCAAACCGGTAGGCAGTCCGGCATGCAGACCTTTGAGCAAGGTCTGCAACAGCGGATCTGTGCGGGATTACTGTGCGGCGCGGAGGGGACTTTGCCAAGGGATTAACCCAATTGCCGTTCGAACCAGCTTTCCAGGATTACCACCGCCGAGGCGGAATCCACGCTGCCCTTGTCCAGCGCGCGGAAGCCGCCGCGATCAAACAGGTTGGCGCGGGCTTCGACGGTACTGAGACGCTCATCATGCAGCGCGATCTGCACGCCAAAGCGGCCGTGCAGGCGGTTGGCGAACTTGCGCGCTTGCTCGGTGACCGGCTGTTCGGTGCCGTCCATGTTCAGCGGCAAACCGACTACCACCAGATCCGGTTGCCACTCTTTCAGCAACTTCTCGATCTTCTGCCAGTCCGGCGAGCCGTCCTGCGCTTTGAAAGCCGCCAGCGCACGGGCGCTGCCGGTTAGCTCCTGGCCAATGGCCGCGCCGATGCTTTTGGTGCCGAAGTCGAAGGCGATAATGGTGCGGTTGGTCATCAGGCGTGTCCTGCGTGGTTGGCAATGCTGCGGATATCAATGCCAAGGCGATTGGCGGCCTCGCGCCAGCGGCTGGCGATCGGCGTATGGAACAAAATGTCGGTGTCGGCTTCGATAGTCAGCCAGGCGTTTTCCAGCACTTCCTGTTCCAACTGGCCTTTTTCCCAGCCGGCATAGCCGAGCGCGACCAGTACGTCCTCCGGCTGTTCCGGCGTGCCCAAGGTTTCCAGTACGTCTTTCGAGGTGGTGATCATGGTATCCGGCGAGATCTGGATACTGGAGCCGAAGCCTTTGCACGGCGTATGCAGGATAAAACCGCGATCGTCAGCCAGCGGGCCGCCGGCAAACACCGGTTTATCCAGACTGATGGCCGGATCGCGTGCCTGTGGCATGATCTTCAGTTTGCTCAGCACTGTTTCCACCGTGAACTGTTCCACCGGTTTATTGATCACCAGGCCCATGGCGCCGTCTTCATTGTGCTCGCAGACATAAATCACCGAGCGTTTGAAGCGAGGATCCTGAAGTGATGGCATAGCGATAAGAAAATGGTGTTGTAAATTCATGGTGTTATTTAAGGTATTTGATTGGTGAGAAGTTAAACAGCCGCCAGTATGCGGCTATCCCCATCGCCTTTCAAGCCACGACTCGGTTGACGCGGGCTGACAGCGTCATTCAGGGAAGGCGGGCGACGCAAGTCACCCGCATTTCGATTACTTCGCTGCCAGACGCTTCTCGATTGCATCCATCAGCATACCGGTGATGGAAACCGGGAAGGCCGCTTCTATTTCACGCGCACAGGTTGGGCTGGTGACGTTGATTTCCGTCAGGCGATCGCCAATCACGTCCAGGCCCACAAAGATCAGCCCTTTTTCTTTCAGCGTCGGGGCTACCGCACGCGCAATTTTCCAGTCGCTTTCGCTCAGTGGACGCGCTTCACCACGGCCGCCGGCCGCCAGGTTGCCACGGGTCTCGCCCTGCGCCGGGATGCGCGCCAGGCAGTAAGGTACTGGCTCACCGTCAACCACCAGAATGCGCTTATCGCCCTCTTTGATTGCCGGCAAGAAGTTCTGCGCCATGCAGAAACGGCTACCGTGCTCGGTCAGGGTTTCGATAATCACCGACAGGTTAGGGTCGTCCTGCTTCACGCGGAAGATAGACGCGCCGCCCATGCCGTCCAGCGGTTTGAGAATAATGTCGCCGTGCTGCTGGTGGAATTTGCGGATGTGCGCCGCGCTGCGGCTGACCAGGGTGTCCGGCGTCAGTTCCGGGAACCAGGCGGTGAACAGCTTTTCGTTGCAGTCACGCAGGCTCTGCGGCTTGTTAACTACCAGCGTGCCTTTGACTTCTGCGCGTTCCAGAATATAGGTCGCGTAGATGTATTCGGTATCGAAAGGGGGGTCTTTACGCATCAGGATCACGTCCAGATCATGCAGCGCCAGATCCTGCTCGCTGCCAAAGCTGAACCAGCTCTCTTTATCTTCCTTCACGCTCAGCAGGCGAGTGCGGGCGCGGCCGTCACCGGCGTGCAGATAGAGATCGTCCATCTCCATGTAGTGCAGTTCCCAGCCACGGCGCTGCGCTTCGAGCAGCATGGCGAAGCTGGTGTCTTTCTTGATGTTGATGGAGGCGATAGGGTCCATCACGATGCCGAGCTTAATCATCTTTTCTCCTTTAACCCAGATCGCCGAAACGTACCTGCAAAGCGGTAATTGCGGTGAGCGCTGTGGTTTCTGTACGCAGAACGCGTGGCCCAAGCAGGATATCAGTAAATCCGTGGCCTGTGGTCATCGCAATTTCGTCGGCGGATAAACCGCCTTCCGGCCCAATCAGCAGGCGGACATGTTCCACCGGCAGCGGCAGGGTATTGATACTGTGGTTGGCGCGTGGGTGCAGGTTGAGTTTCAGGCTGCCATCTTGCTCGGCGCACCAGTCTTCCAGTTTCATCGCCTCGCGAATTTCCGGAATACGGTTGCGGCCACATTGTTCGCAGGCGGCGATGGCGATCTTCTGCCATTGCTGGATTTTTTTCGCCAGACGCTCGCCGTCCAACTTCACACCGCAGCGCTCGGAAAACAGCGGAGTAATGACATTGACCCCGAGCTCGATGGATTTCTGAATGGTGAATTCCATCTTCTCACCGCGAGAAATCACCTGGCCCAGATGCAGCTTGAGTGGCGATTCACGGTCTTCCGGTTGGCCGGCGGCTAGCCGCACCAGCACGTTTTTTTTGTCGACCTGGGTGATCTCGGCGTCAAATACCTGGTTGCTGCCGTCGAAGAGCTGCAGTGCCTGGCCGGCGCCCATTCGCAGTACACGCCCGATGTGGTTGGCGGCGTCTTCGCTCAGTGCGATTTCTGCATGGTCGATTAACGGCTGCGGGTGATAAATACGGGGTATACGCATTGAATATTCGATCCTGACTAATATGCAGTCATCAGTGCTGCAGCTTGAAAAAAAAGAGTATATACCCAAAGTAATTGAAGCTGCAGCAAGGCGGCAAGTGAGTGCATCCCGATGAGCTTACTTAAGTAAGTGATTCGGGGGCGCTCACGCAGTCAACACCGCTGCAGTTTTAAGTACGAAGGGGATTTAGCCCTTTCGTTGCTGGCAAGCCTGTTGAATATAGAGGTTATGGTTGCCCTGTACCTTAGCGATGCGTGCCTCCCGCAGGCATTCCCATTGGCTGACCGGATACTGACGGTTCCACACCTCGAAAAGCTGGGTCTGTTGGCGGGAAAGCCGTAATTGATAGCGATCGCGCATATAAAAATAGGTGCGGGCGATCGCGCCGCGAGCGCGTGCGGGCGGTTCGGCCTGCTTATTTTTAAAGTCCACTTTCATTGGACACTGGCCATACTGACCTTCGCCGCCTTTCCATTGGCTGTACATGAAATTATTGCGATCGCCGTTCACTTCGCCAATCGCCGGCTGCAGGTTGTGCAGGTCAGTTTCGATTTGGCGGTAGCTCGCGTCTTTGTTGCAGTTTTTGCGGCCACCTTGTTGCCAGCACTGCAATTGGTGGCCGAACTGCCAGGCCGGTACCACATGTTCCCATTCGATACGCTGTGCGCGTTGGGCGTTCTTGCGTGGTTGATAGCCACAACTGTTTAAATCTGGGATGCCTTTCTTGCCCTGCCAGGTGATCTGGCAGCCGCAGTAGAAAGAACCGGGCGCATCTTGGTTGATTTTGGCCGCTGCCGCCTTGGCCTGAGAAAAATTATTGATGCCGTGCGCCTGTACGGCGCCGGTGGTGAAAATAACCGTAAACAAAATTTTGCGAAGCATATTCCAAAACTGCTCAAAATTGGAAAGGCAGGCAGGGTAGCGGAAGTCAACGGCAGTGGCAAACGACGGGCGTTAACCCCGTGACTTTTCAAGCCAGCGCCGGAGTCTGGCTGTAACTTGGGACGTAGGGAGCAGAGGTTGGATTTTTCGCTTAAACAGGCTCACCGGCGATAAATTTCAATTTTTCGCCGCACTGACGGCAGCGGTATTCGCTTTCTCCGCGAAGCACCCGATTATGCCGACGTACGGTGAGCTGATGTTGTTGGCAACGACAGAGGTAGGGGAAGGTTTTGCTTTGCACCGAGGCAATTTCAAACTGGTGGGTGCGGCTGGCCGGTACCTGCAACACGCTTTCCATCATCCAGCGCCATTCGCGTCCATGTGGGGCCACGCGGCCAAACTGGCGGAAGACTAACAGGTGCGCCAGTTCGTGCGGCACCACTTCGTCGATAAACGGCTGTTGGTTTTCCATCAGCAAAACCGGATTCAGCCGAATTTCCCAGGCTTGCAGCCAGGCGGTGCCCGCACTGGTTCCGCGTTGCTGGTAAACGACTTTGGGTTCCGGAAACTCGACGGAAAAATGCTGACGCGCCAGCAGAAGTTTTTCACGCAGGCAGCGCATCACCGCCTGTTGCAGCGCTATGGGGATTCTTACTTTGTTCATTGCGGCTAGCTTAAGCAATGGCGCGACGGCTGGCAATAAGACGAAAAACTAATTCTCATTCCGCCTACCCGGCCGGTTTTTCATCGCATTGATAACCCGATCGACGCTGATGGATTGTAATCAATGTGTTAACTGCGGGATAATAATCCGTACATGCTGAGTCTGTACCCGCAGCGCTCACAGAAAAGATTGAAAAGCATCCCGAGAAAATACCTTTCTAACGCAGGGGTTATTATGCGATTTAGCGCAATAACCGACTGATTAAAAATACGTAAGGTGTGGGAAGTTTTTTGACGCGGCCTGCCCCGAGCTGGCTGAGTAATTGTGAATTTAACGCAGCTGATGTTGCAAGTGAGAGATCAATGTCGAATAAACCGTTCCATTATCAAGATCCGTTCCCGCTGAAGAAAGACGATACCGAATACTATCTGTTAAGCCGCGATCACGTTTCCGTGAGCGAATTTGAAGGCCAGGAAGTTCTGAAAGTAGCCCCTGAAGCGTTAACCCTCCTTGCCCAGCACGCGTTTCATGACGCCTCATTTATGCTGCGCCCGGCGCACCAGCAGCAGGTTGCCGATATCCTCAAGGATCCGGACGCCAGCGAAAACGACAAATACGTTGCGCTGCAATTTTTGCGTAACTCAGAAATCGCCGCCAAAGGTATTTTGCCGACCTGTCAGGACACCGGTACCGCCATTATCGTCGGTAAAAAGGGCCAGCGCGTCTGGACCGGTGGCGGCGACGAAGAAGCGTTGTCACGCGGGGTGTACAACACCTTTATCGAAGACAACCTGCGCTATTCGCAAAACGCCGCGCTGGATATGTATAAAGAGGTCAACACCGGCAGCAACCTGCCGGCGCAGATCGACCTCTACAGCGTCGACGGTGAAGAATACAAATTCCTGTGTATTGCTAAAGGCGGCGGTTCTGCCAACAAAACCTACCTTTATCAGGAAACCAAAGCGCTGCTGTCTCCGGGCAAGCTGAAGGATTATCTGGTCGAGAAAATGCGTACGCTGGGCACCGCGGCTTGCCCGCCGTACCACGTGGCGTTCGTTATCGGCGGCACCTCGGCGGAAGCAACCCTGAAAACCGTAAAACTGGCGTCGACCAAGTACTATGACGGTCTGCCGACCGAAGGCAATGAGCACGGTCAGGCATTCCGCGACGTGGCGCTGGAAGAAGAGTTGCTGAAAGAAGCGCAGAACCTGGGATTGGGCGCGCAGTTTGGCGGTAAATACTTTGCGCATGACGTTCGCGTGGTGCGTCTGCCGCGCCATGGCGCATCCTGCCCGGTCGGAATGGGGGTTTCCTGCTCCGCTGACCGTAACATTAAAGGCAAGATCAACCGTGACGGCATCTGGCTGGAGAAGCTGGAGCATAATCCTGGCAAATTTATCCCGCAGGAGCTGCGTCAGGCCGGTGAGGGCGAGGCAATCAAGATTGACCTTAACCGCCCGATGGCCGAGATCCTCAAGCAGCTGTCGCAATACCCGGTATCCACCCGCCTGTCCTTGAGCGGCACCATCATCGTGGGCCGCGACATTGCGCATGCCAAGCTGAAAGAGCGTCTGGACAGAGGGGAAGGTCTGCCGCAATACGTTAAGGATCATCCGATTTATTACGCGGGCCCGGCCAAAACGCCGGACGGCTACGCCTCTGGTTCACTGGGGCCAACCACTGCCGGGCGCATGGATTCTTACGTCGACCTGCTGCAGTCTCATGGCGGTAGCATGATCATGCTGGCGAAAGGCAACCGCAGCCAGCAGGTGACCGACGCCTGCCACAAGCACGGCGGCTTCTACCTCGGCAGCATCGGTGGCCCGGCGGCGGTACTGGCGCAGCAGAGCATCAAGAGCCTGACCTGCGTCGAATACCCGGAGCTGGGTATGGAAGCGATCTGGAAAATCGAAGTGGAAGATTTCCCGGCGTTTATTCTGGTGGATGATAAAGGCAATGACTTCTTCCAGAAGATCCAGTCTGGCCAGTGTTCTCGCTGCGTGAAGTAACCGCCGAAAGGATTTGCCGTCCGCAGTGGGGCGGCAAATTTCAGGTTTTATCAACCCCTGTGTAAATTACTGTAGCCCGCTGGACGCGATGTTTTAACCTGTATACCCTACGCGCAAAGCACTAATACGCGCATAAAGGCATATTTGGAACAGAAGGTTCGGCAAACTCATGGAAACGCAGGAAAGTCATATCAGGGAATTGCTGGTCTGGATTGAAGACAACCTAACCAATCCCTTGTCATTGGATATCGTTTCTGCCAAATCAGGCTACTCGAAATGGTATCTGCAGCGAATGTTCAAAAAGCAGACCAGTTTGTCGCTGGCTTCCTATATTCGCGCGCGCCGCTTGTACCTCGCCGCTTTCGCCTTGCGTTATACGCAAAAAAGCATTCTTGATATTTCTATTGAATATCAATTCGATAACCAACAAACCTTTTCTCGCTGCTTCAAAAAGCACTTTGCCGAATCTCCCAGTGTTTATCGCCATGCGCGTAAACAGGACTTCAGCCATCTGGTTCGCTCGCTGTCGGTGAATCAGCCGGGGGATATTAAGGTCGATCGCATCAAGGTCGCCAAGGGGCAGTATGCTATCCGAGGGAAGAGTTACCCTTACCATCTGGACATTACCGATCTGGATAAGTCGCACCTTCCCATCCGCAGCAAAATCAAAGAGACGTTCTATGCTCTGCTGGGTGAGCGCCCTGCATTGACCTATTCGCTGGCCCAGTTTGTGCCGGATGGGGAACGAGTGCGGGTGGATTATACCCTGGGCGTTGCGGCAGACTGCCCGGTCAGTGACGGTGCCGGGCTTGAAGCGCTGCCGGATATCTCCGGTGATTTTTGTCGTTTTTGCTATGCCGGCAAGCCAGTGGCCCTGAACGATCATATTGTGCAGATGTACACTCAGGTCTTGCCGCAACTTGGCCTGGCTCGCCGGGAAGGGCCTGACCTGACGATGTTCAACTATTCGCTAAATGAGCGGGAGGAGCTGCATCTTGAGCTCCAACACCTGGTGCCGGTGACTCCCCTTGACTGAGCGGGGTGGCAGAGCGGTTCTTTTGCTGCACGATATCTGCCATCACCGCCAGCGCGATTTCAGCCGGGGTCTTGCTGCCGAGCGGTAAGCCAATCGGGGCATGAATTCGCTCCAGCTCTTGTGGGCTGAATTCGGCAATCTGCTGCAGGCGTTGGCGGCGACGCGCGCTATTGCGCAACGATCCCATGGCGCCGATATAAAACGCCGGGGTATGGATAGCCTCCATTAGCGTCAGATCGTCCATGCGGGGATCGTGCGTCAGCGCAACAATCGCGGTATTGGCGTGACAGCCGCCGTCTTCAATAAACTTGGCCGGAAACTGACGCAGTAGCGTCACGTTGGATCTCAGCTGCGGGGCGAAATTTTCCAGCGCCTCCGGACGGTTCTCGCACACCAACACTTCAAACCCCAGCGAACTGGCGAAATCGGCGCAGTACAATGCCACGCTGGAAAGACCGGCGATCAGCAAACGCGGAGCTGCGGCAATATGCAGGGTAATTTGCGGGCCGCGGCGTTCCACCTGGGTCGCACTGGCGAAATCGGTCAACGTCAGGCTGCCGCAGGCATCCGGCAGAGTGAGGCGTTTGACCAGCGCATGGTGTCCGTTTAACGCGCCGGCGAGGGTTGTCAGGTAATCGATGCTCTCGTCGCCCGCCAGCAAATACTCAATCAGCACCTCCAGCACGCCGCCGCAGGGCAGCGCTACGTTGGGCTCCAGACCGCCCTCACCGTAACGAATGACCTGGCTGGCAGCCTGATACTCCCCGGCCGACAGGCGCCGCAGAAAGTCTTCTTCCACGCATCCTCCGGACAGCGAGCCGCAATAATGCCCGTCCTGCGTGGCGGCCAACAGCGCCCCCGGCGATCGCGGTGAGGAGCCGTAAGTGCTCAGCACGGTGCACAGCCACACCGGTTGTTGTTTCAGCCAGTTTATCGCCTGGCTGACCACGGTGATATCGAGATGTTGCATAGATGAGTTACTCGCTGACCGGTAGCTGCGATGGAAGATCTATATCCTGCACGACAGTGGGTTGATCAAGATTAAGCCAGTGTACCGCCTGCTCTTTAAGCAGATCGCGTGCACCATTATCGCCACGTAATTGGCTCAGTTGTTTGCGCAATAGAGCGGAAAACCCAACCGGGTGACCCGGCTGTTGTTCAAAACGGGGACGGACAATGGCGTGGTGCTGCAACGCGCTGGCTACCTGCTGGAAAACCGCCGGGGTAACGAACGGCATATCCGCCAAATGAACCAACCAGCCTTGCCAGTGCGGCGTGGCGTTAACGCCGGCGGCAATGGAATCGCCAAGGCCGACGCTGGCCAGCAGCGTGACCGGAACCTGATAGGCGGCGCAAATCTGTTGAACCTGGCGGTTGTCTGGCCGGGTGACCACCCATAGGGGCAGGCCGGAAGCCAACGCTTGACGCAGCGTCTGTTCAAACAGCGAGCGTTGGCGGCCTGTGGCATCCGCAAACTCGGCATTTAATTTATTGCCTGCGCCACCGGCTTGAGAGAAGCGTTCTCCACGTCCGGCAGCGGCGATCACTATGCCTGTTGTCATCTTATCCGCCCGAATTTGCGCAACTTCTAATTACCTTACTAAAAATATGTGTTGTTGAGATGTGTTTTTATTGAAAATCGTATGTTAATCATCACATAATTTTGGTTATAAGCATATGCTTATGACGTCTACGGCAAGGTCGTCAGCGTTTGCGCAACACCACCGCTGAACACAAAACTACAATAAAGATGCAAAGGACTTTTTATGAGCAATTTCAACCCGTCGCGGCGTCGCTTTATCAAAAGCGCCGTGATAGCGGGGGTCTCCGTGTACCTCGCGCCCCTGTACAGCCGTGCCTATGCCGCGCTGTTTGAGCAGAAGATCCTCCAGTCCCCGAACTGGGATGCCCACGAGAAACGTATACGCTTTCGTATCGATGGCCGTGCCAAGGTCATGGGGCAGAAGGTATTTGCCCGCGATATTCGCGCGGTGGATATGCCGCACTGGCCACAGCATCAGGCGCACGCCTTTATTTTGCGTGTCACTCAAGCAGACAAGCTGTTCGAAGGTATCGATCTCTCATTGCTGGGCGACGACCTGCAGCCCGATCGGCTGGTAACCGCCGACGATTTGGCGCGCGACGGTTTGGCCTTCCCGGCATTTTACGGCGACGACATGCTGCTGCCGATTGGCAAAACCCCGGCTTACCTGGGCCAGGCGGTGGCAATCCTGATTTATCACGATTTTGCCCGTTTCCGCTTTGCCAAGGACAAGCTGAAATTCCGCGAAGGCACGATTAAATACGGGGCGCAAACCGGTCCGCTGCAGCGCGACCCTTGGGGCACTTTCCGCTATGTGCGGGTGGGGGGAGACAAGCCGTTCGATGACGACCGTTTTTCCAGCCTGAAGGATACTCCGATTTTCCCGGTTTCGATGAAGAAACACCTGCCGGTCTGGCCGGAAGGACGCGAAGGCGGCAAGCTGGATCAGGAAGGCATGTATTACGCCGGCATGATTGCTGATGAGTTGAAAACGCCGCCGGATGAGTGGCTGGTGATGTCACGCCGCTATACCACGCAGTCCGTCGACACCTCCGCGCTGGAGCCGGACAACGCCAACGGCTGGTTCGATGCCGAGACGCAAACGCTGCATCTGGTGGTGCCGACTCAGTCGCCGCAGGAAGTGGCCGATGAAATGCCGCGCATGCTGGCAAAACGCAATCCGCCGGTTAAACAGCTGATTCTGCACCCATGCTACACCGTCGGTTACGGCTCGAAAGATCACTTTAATTTCCCGTATTACGGCGCGGTGGCGGCGATGTACGGCGACGGGCACCCGGTTCGGCTGGCCAACGACCGTTTCGAACAGTTCCAGACTGCGCTGAAACGCCACGCCTTCGACATGAATTACCGCATTGCGGTAAACCGCCAAACCGGCGTGCTGCAGTCATTCCATGGTGAGATGACGGCAGACGGCGGTGGCCGCAGCAACTTTACGCCTTCGGTGGTGATGGTGGCGGCGACCGCGGCGCAGTCGATTTATTACTTCCCGAAAAGCGATTTGTCTGCGGTGGGGCTGGCTTCGCGCGCTATCGACGCAGGGTCGGCACGAGGTTACGGCACGCTGCAAAGCATGGCCGCCACCGAGATGATGGTCGATGAGTTGGCTGCCGAACTGAAGATTGACCCGATTGAATTCCGTTTGCGCAACGTACTGAAGTCCGGCATGAAAAATACGCAGGGGGCCATTCCTGCCGGGGCTATTCGCGCCGATGAAGTGCTGGAGAAGGCGGCGAAGCATGAGATGTGGCTGCAACGCGCCAAGCGCAAGGCGGAGTTTGAAAGCAAGCATCCGGGCAAACGCTATGGCGTAGGCTTTGGCTGCGTGCAAAAAGACTTCGGTACCGGTGCCGAAACTTCATTTGCCCGCGTCGAGCTGGGAGAAGACGGGCGCATTATGCTGCATCACAGCGGTGCCGAGATGGGCACCGGCATGTCGACCTCACAATCGGTGTTGTGCGCACAGTGGCTGGGCAAACCGGCAGACGAGGCTCACTTCTCGGTGACCGACTGGTCAGTGCTGCCGATGGTTACCAGTGGCGATCCCTACGTTATGTCGCAGGCCGATCAGGATCGGTTGCAAACCAATCCGGCCTGGACGCCAAGCTACTGCTCACCTTCCAGCGCCAGCAACTCGGCGTATTACTTCTCGCACAGTACGCGCGAAGCGGCGCGGCTGGTATTCGATCATGGCCTGTGGCCGGCAGCGATGGCCATTTGGCAATCCGGTCCCGGTGGCGGCCAGGCGGCACCTTTAGTGGTGCGCCGAGAGGATGCGCGTTGGGTGGAGGGGGGATTGACCGCTGCCGGTATGGAGGTGTTGAGTCTGGAGCGGCTGGCAAAACAACTTTACCAGATGGGCGGGATCGCAGGCGCAGCGGTGCACGTTTTCAACCGCTGGCAATGGGCGGAAGCGGACTTTACCCTGAGCGGCAATAGCGAACGCCTGCCGATTGATGGCCTGGCTGTGCGCAACGCCGGTGGCGAGTTCAAAACGCTGCCACGTAATCAGGTCTATTATCCCCCGACTCAACGCAATAACGCGGCGGTGACCTATTACAGTGCCGTCGGAACCCTGGCGGAAGTGGCGGTGGATATCGCCACCGGCCAGGTAGAACTGCTGAATCACCATTCGATCATGGAGTGCGGCAACCTGATTGTGCCGGAACTGGTTTCCGGCCAGTTGCAGGGCGGGTTGGCGATGGGAATTGGTCATGCACTGCACGAATATTTACCGCTGTACGAAGACGGGCCCGGTAACGGTACCTGGAACTTTAACCGTTACCACCTGCCACGCGCCAGCGATGTGGCGGTCTGGAAACAGACCGATGACATCCTGCCCGCGCTGTCGGAAACCGATCCGCCCAAAGGCATGGCCGAAGTGGTGATGATCCCGGTGGTCGCGGCCTTGGTCAATGCCATCGCCGACGCCACTGGCCACCGTTTCCGTGATTTGCCCGTTCGTGCAGAAAATATTCGTGAGGTATTACAATGAGCATCAAAACCCAGCCGATTTCCCTGACCATCAACGAAAAGCAATACGGCCCGATCGACGTACCTGAAGGGCTGATGATGATCGATTTCCTGCACGAGTATCTCGACCTGACCGGCTCGCGTCTTGGCTGCGGGCAGGGTATCTGCCACGCCTGCGTAGCAATTGTCGATCACCCAAGCGGTACCAGCGAAGAGGTGCGTACCTGTATCACCGGCGCGCACTTCTTCAGCGGCAAAAAAGTCCGCACAGTAGAGGGGCACGCCAAGGTGGATGCGCAGGGCGAAGTGGTGGAGTTGTCACCTATCCAGCAGGCGTTTCTGGAGCATTACAGCTTCCAGTGCGGCTACTGCACGCCGGGCTTTGTCAATGCCGCCACCATTTTTGTGGAAAAACTCAAGCGTGAACCCATTGCCCGTGAGCAACTGGAAAGCGCCATTGAGCAGGCGCTGGACAGCCATATCTGCCGCTGTACCGGCTATGTTCGTTACTATGAAGCGGTTCGTGACGTGGTGCTCAAAACCCCGGGCCTGCTGAAGGAGACGGCGCAATGAAAAAACGTCTCGCACTGTTGATCCTGCTGGTGGTCATCATCGTCATCGCCGTGCTGTGGTGGCGTGAAAACCGCCGTTACGATGGCCCGGTGCAGCAGGTAACCGCCAGCACGGAACAGGTTGCCCGCGGTCGCTATCTGGCGCAGGCCGCCGACTGTGCCGCCTGCCATACCGCCAGCGGCGGCGCGCCCTTGGCCGGGGGCTATCCGCTGGAGACGCCGTTCGGCACTATCTATGGCAGTAACCTGACGCCTTCGGCCGATCATGGCATTGGCCGCTGGACCAAAGACGATTTCTTCCTTGCGCTGACTCAGGGTGTGGCACCGGGCGGGCGTCATCTGTACCCGGCGATGCCCTATACTTCGTATAAAGGTATTTCACGCCAGGATGCCGATGACATCTACGCCTATCTGATGACCCGACCGGCGGTGGACGTCGCCATTCCTGAAAATGACATGCCGTTCCCGTTTAATCAACGCATGGCGCTGATCGGTTGGAACCTGCTGTTCCGCAGCCAGGCGCCGTTGCCAGCCAGTTCACAAGGCAATTCGGCGCAGTGGCAACGCGGCCGTTACCTGGCGGATACGCTGGGTCACTGCGGGGAATGCCATACGCCACGCGGCATGCTGGGGCAGATGAATCTTGGCAAGCCGATGCAGGGGGGCGATTTGGGGCGCTTTATGGCGCCGGACATCACGCCGCACGGATTGGCCCAGCGCGGCTGGACGCCGGATGACCTCAACCGTTTCCTGGCAACCGGGATGGCACCTCAGGGATCTGCGTTCAGTGAGATGCACATGGTGGTGGATCTCAGCACCCGTCATCTGACGCCGGAAGACCATCAAGCACTGGCGACCTATCTGATGGGTGAACAGCCGCCGGCCGCAGTGCTGGTTAAAATCGGCCAGGGCAGCGATGCCGGGCGTATCAGCTATCTGGATCAGTGCTCCGGCTGCCATGCACGGGAAGGTGAGGGCAAACCGCACGTAGCGGTGGCGATGCGCGATAACGCCACGCTGCGCCAACCGGATGCCAAGAATCTGATTGTCTCGGTGCTGGACGGTTTACCGGCGCAGCAATTCCCCAACGGCGAAAGTATGCAGAGCATGCCGGCCTTTGGCGAACGTCTGGACGATGCGCAAGTGGCGGAGCTGGTGAACTATCTGCGCGTAACCTGGGGGGGCTTGCCGGCGGATATCACCGCCGAGCAGGTGAAGGCCCTGCGCAAGAAGTAGCCTAAGTCAGGCTAAAAAAATGGCCCGCAGTTTTACACTGCGGGCCATTTTGTTTTTGGCGTGAACTAGCTGCGGCTGGTTGCGCTCATTGCACGCTGGCTACGTTGCTTGACGATATAGCCAATGGCCAAAATTGCCACCCAAACCGGGATCAGCAACACCGAGATTTGAATGCCCGGCGTCAGATACATGATCACCAAGATACCGGCCATAAACACCAGGCACAGGTAGTTGCTGAACGGATACCAGAAGGCCTTGAACTTCGGCTCTACGCCTTCGCGGTTCTTGGCTGCGCGGAACTTCAGGTGCGCCAGGCTGATCATCGCCCAGTTGATCACCAGCGCCGAGACCACCAGCGCCATCAGCAATTCGAATGCGCGACCGGGGATCAGGTAGTTAATCAGCACGCAGAACGCCGTGGCCGTGGCGGAGACGGCGATAGCGATAACCGGTACGCCGCGGCCGTCCACCTTCAGCAGGCTCTTCGGACCGTTGCCTTGCTTCGCCAGGCCGTACAGCATGCGGCTGTTGCAGTAAACGCAGCTGTTGTACACCGACAGGGCGGCGGTCAACACCACGATGTTCAGCACGGTTGCTACCAGGTTGCTGTTCAGCGCGTGGAAGATCAGCACGAACGGGCTGCCGCCTTCCACCACTTTGCCCCAAGGGTACAGCGACAGCAAAATGGTCAGTGAGCCGATATAGAACAGCAGGATGCGGTAGATCACCTGGTTGGTGGCTTTGGGAATGCTTTTCTGCGGGTTGTCGGCCTCCGCGGCGGTAATACCCACCAGCTCGAGCCCACCAAACGAGAACATGATCACCGCCATTGCCATCACCAGCCCCATGATGCCGTTCGGGAAGAACCCGCCCTGTGCCCACAGGTTGGTTACGGTGGCTTCCGGGCCGCCCAGGCCGCTGAACAGCAGGTAGGCACCGAACACGATCATGCCGATAATCGCCACGACTTTGATGATGGCAAACCAGAATTCCATCTCGCCGTAGACCTTAACATTCGCCAGGTTGATGGCATTGATGGCCAGGAAGAACACCGCCGCCGATACCCAGGTTGGGATCTCCGGCCACCAGTACTGCACATAGATACCGACCGCGGTCAGTTCCGCCATCGCCACCAATACATACAGCACCCAGTAGTTCCAGCCGGAAGCAAAGCCGGCAAAGTTGCCCCAGTATTTATAGGCGAAGTGGCTAAACGAACCGGCAACCGGCTCTTCCACTACCATTTCACCCAGCTGGCGCATGATCAGAAATGCGATAAAGCCGCCAATGGCATAGCCGAGAATGACCGAAGGACCGGCCATTTTTATTGTTTGCGCGATACCGAGAAATAGCCCGGTACCAATAGCGCCCCCTAGAGCAATAAGCTGAATATGGCGGTTTTTCAGGCCGCGCTTCAGCTGGTCGCCATGCTGTTGACCATCCATCAATGAAACCCTCTGTCGTTGCAGAATTACTCACATGCTGTAAAGCAGTGGTTACGATGTGTGTTTTATTTTATTTACGGCGTTATATCTATTAATTCCACGGAGCCGCTACCGTTTGGCAAAGAATAATGTTATGCGCGTCAGTTTGCACCTGCTTTATAGGATGAGTGATTAAGATTTCAGCAGTTTAGGAAACAAAATGCGGGTTGTGTGACGGCAGGGGGGATTCAGTGCATGAAATAAGCAGCAAATCACATAATGCGCAAAAATAATTTAGCGCTGGTCGCTTTGGTTCGGCGAAATATTGACCGGTTAAGCGCACCTTATGCGCTGCAAATAGCTATTCGTTAAAGCTTAATAAACATGCAATAAAATCCTGCCTTTGATGCTTCAGTCTGCCTGACGGCAGGTTTCGCAAAAGTTAAATCAAAAACCTACCTCGTAAATGGTATTACCAAGCGTGCGTTAGCGGTTTGCAGCAGCTCTGGTATTGAGGTGTTAAAATGTGCGGGTAACCTGATTTCGATCAAGGCCCATATGGACAGGAGGTGAATACTTTGTTACTTTACCGTCACGTTTTTGAAATTGGTATTACCAATTGACTCCGCGCCATTCGCAGAGAAGAATTCACCCATGGCCTACAGCAAAATCCGCCAACCCAAGTTGTCAGATGTTATCGAGCAGCAGCTCGAACACCTGATCCTCGAGGGAACACTGCGTCCAGGCGAAAAACTGCCACCGGAGCGCGAGCTGGCGAAACAATTTGATGTTTCCCGTCCTTCTCTGAGAGAGGCCATCCAGCGCCTGGAAGCCAAAGGGCTGCTCCTGCGCCGTCAGGGCGGTGGTACCTTTGTGCAAACTAATCTGTGGCAGAGCTTCAGCGATCCTCTGGCTGAACTGTTGGCCGACCACCCTGAATCACAATTCGATCTGTTGGAAACCCGTCATGCCCTCGAAGGCATTGCTGCCTATTACGCGGCGTTGCGCGGTACCGACGAAGATCTGGCGCGCATCCGCGATTGCCACATTGTGATCCAGCAGGCCCAGGAAAGCGGCGATCTCGACGCCGAAGCCGACGCGGTCATGCAGTATCAAATCGCCGTGACCGAAGCTGCCCACAACGTTGTGTTACTTCACCTGCTACGCTGCATGGGGCCGATGCTGGAACAGAACGTACGTCAGAACTTTGAATTGCTCTACTCGCGCCGTGAGATGTTGGCAAAGGTGAGCAGCCACCGCGCCGGAATTTTTGAGGCGATTGTGGCACGCGAGCCGGAAAAGGCCCGTGAAGCCTCGCACCGCCATTTGGCGTTTATCGAGGAAATCTTGCTGGATCTCAGCCGGGAGCATACTCGGCGCGAGAGATCGCTACGGCGTCTCCAGCAACGCAAGGATTAAGAGCGTTCTCTTCAGGGCACACCAGCCTGCGGAGCTTTCGTTCGAAGTGCTTAGTTAAGCATTTAAGCGGCAACTAAACTGATGGGCCTGTCTTCGTGTGTTTTGCCTCAGAACACAGGAAGACAGGCTCCAAAACAAACCATTAGACAGATAAGGAATACCACCATGTCAGAACGTTTAAACAATGACGTGGATCCGATCGAAACCCGCGACTGGCTGCAGGCGATCGAATCGGTCATCCGTGAAGAGGGTGTTGAGCGAGCTCAGTTTCTGATTGATCAGGTATTGGGTGAAGCCCGTAAAGGCGGTGTTAGCGTTGCAGCCGGTGCTGCGGCCCACAACTACGTCAACACCATCGCGGTGGAAGACGAACCTGCTTACCCTGGTAACCTGGATCTTGAGCGTCGTATCCGCAGCGCTATCCGCTGGAACGCGGTAATGACCGTGCTGCGCGCTTCCAAGAAAGATCTGGACCTGGGCGGCCACATGGCTTCCTTCCAATCTTCCGCGACCTTCTATGAAGTCTGCTTCAACCACTTCTTCCGTGCACGCAACGAGCAAGACGGCGGCGATCTGGTTTACTTCCAGGGCCACATCTCTCCGGGCGTTTACGCACGTGCCTTCCTTGAAGGCCGCTTGACCGAAGACCAAATGAACAACTTCCGTCAGGAAGTTCACGGTAAAGGCCTGTCTTCTTACCCGCATCCTAAACTGATGCCTGAATTCTGGCAGTTCCCGACCGTTTCCATGGGCCTGGGCCCAATCAGCGCCATCTACCAGGCGAAGTTCCTGAAATATCTGGAACACCGTGGCCTGAAGAACACCTCTGCTCAAACCGTTTACGCCTTCCTGGGCGACGGTGAGATGGATGAGCCGGAATCCAAAGGTGCGATCACTATCGCCACCCGTGAGAAACTGGACAACCTGGTGTTCGTCATCAACTGTAACCTGCAACGTCTGGACGGCCCAGTCACCGGTAACGGCAAGATCATCAATGAACTGGAAGGTATCTTCTCCGGCGCAGGCTGGCAGGTACTGAAAGTGATTTGGGGCGGTCGTTGGGACGAACTGCTGCGTAAAGACACCAGCGGCAAGCTGATCCAGCTGATGAACGAAACCCTGGACGGCGACTACCAGACCTTCAAATCCAAAGACGGCGCTTACGTACGTGAGCACTTCTTCGGCCGCTTCCCGGAAACCGCCGCCCTGGTCAAAGACATGACCGACGACGAAATCTGGGCGCTGAACCGCGGTGGTCACGATCCGAAGAAAGTCTTCGCTGCACTGAAAAAAGCGCAGGACACCCAAGGCAAACCAACCGTTATCCTGGCCCATACCATTAAAGGTTACGGCATGGGTGAAACCGCGGAAGGTAAAAACATCGCTCACCAGGTGAAGAAAATGAACATGGAAGGGGTTCACCACTTCCGCGATCGTTTCAATGTGCCAGTTGCCGATGCCGACATCGAAAAACTGCCGTACATCACCTTCGAGAAAGACTCTGAAGAGTACAAATACCTGCACGAACGCCGTCAGGCGCTGAAAGGTTATGTACCGACCCGTCTGCCAGCCTTCACCCAGAAGCTGGAAATGCCGGCTCTGGAAGACTTCAGCTCACTGCTGGAAGAGCAGAACAAAGAAATCTCCACCACCATCGCCTTCGTGCGTGCCCTGAACGTGATGCTGAAGAACAAGTCGATCAAAGATCGTCTGGTTCCAATCATCGCTGACGAAGCGCGTACCTTCGGTATGGAAGGTCTGTTCCGTCAGATCGGTATCTACAGCCCGAACGGTCAGCAATATACCCCGCAGGACCGTGAGCAGGTTGCTTACTACAAAGAAGACGAAAAAGGTCAGATCCTGCAGGAAGGCATCAACGAACTGGGCGCAGCATCTTCATGGCTGGCCGCAGCGACTTCCTACAGCACCAACGATCTGCCGATGATTCCGTTCTACATCTACTACTCGATGTTCGGTTTCCAGCGTATCGGTGACCTGTGCTGGGCAGCAGGCGACCAACAGGCGCGCGGCTTCCTGATCGGCGGTACTTCAGGCCGTACCACCCTGAACGGTGAAGGTCTGCAGCACGAAGACGGCCACAGCCACATTCAGTCTCTGACTATCCCTAACTGTATCTCTTACGATCCAGCTTATGCATACGAAGTGGCAGTGATCATGCATGACGGTCTGGTCCGCATGTACGGCGACGCGCAAGAAAACGTCTACTACTACATCACCACGCTGAACGAAAACTACCACATGCCGGCCATGCCGCAGGGCGCAGAAGAAGGTATCCGCAAAGGTATCTACAAGCTGGACACTCTGGCAGGCAGCAAAGGCAAGGTTCAGTTGCTGGGTTCAGGTTCTATCCTGCGTCACGTACGTGAAGCGGCGAAGATCCTGGCAGACGATTACGGCGTGGGTTCTGACATCTACAGCGTGACTTCCTTCACTGAACTGGCGCGTGATGGCCAGGACTGCGAGCGTTGGAACATGCTGCACCCAACCGAAACTCCACGTGTACCGTACATTGCTCAGGTGATGAACGATGCGCCGGCGGTTGCGTCTACCGACTACATGAAGCTGTTTGCAGAACAGGTTCGTACTTACGTTCCAGCCAGCGACTATCGCGTTCTGGGTACTGACGGCTTCGGTCGTTCAGACAGCCGCGAAAACCTGCGCCACCACTTTGAAGTTGACGCTTCTTACGTTGTGGTTGCTGCACTGGGTGAACTGGCTAAACGCGGTGAAATTGAAGCTTCTGTGGTAGCTGATGCGATTAAGAAATTCGACATCAACCCAGAAAAAGTTAACCCGCGTCTGGCATAAGAGGTACAGAAGAAATGTCTATCGAAATCAAAGTACCGGACATCGGTGCAGACGAAGTGGAAATCACCGAGATTCTGGTGAAAGTGGGCGATAAAGTTGAAGCTGAACAATCGCTGATCACCGTTGAAGGTGACAAAGCTTCCATGGAAGTCCCTTCCCCGCAGGCGGGTGTGGTTAAAGAGATCAAAGTTGCCGTCGGTGATAAAACCGAAACCGGCAAACTGCTGATGATCTTTGAAGCGGAAGGGGCGGCTCAGGCCGCACCTGCTGCCAAGGCTGAAGAAAAACCGGCTGCGGCACCTGCTGCTCCGGCTGCCGCGGCTGCCAAAGACGTTGCCGTACCGGACATCGGTGCTGACGAAGTGGAAGTGACCGAGATCCTGGTGAAAGTGGGCGACAAGGTGGAAGCCGAGCAGTCCCTGATCACCGTTGAAGGCGACAAGGCTTCCATGGAAGTCCCTGCACCGTTCGCAGGCACCGTGAAAGAGATCAAAATCGGCACTGGCGACAAAGTCACCACCGGTTCTCTGATCATGGTATTCGAAGTGGCTGGCGCAGCTTCTGCTGCCGCTCCGGCTGCGACTGAAACGCCTGCTGCTCCAGCGGCACCGGCTGCCTCTGCGGCCAAAGACGTTGCCGTACCGGATATCGGTGGCGATGAAGTAGAAGTGACCGAAGTGATGGTGAAAGTGGGCGACAAAGTTGCCGCTGAGCAGTCACTGATCACCGTTGAAGGTGACAAGGCTTCTATGGAAGTGCCGGCACCGTTCGCAGGTACCGTGAAAGAAATCAAAATCAGCGCCGGCGACAAAGTGAAAACCGGCTCCCTGATCATGGTGTTCGAAGTTGAAGGCGCTGCACCAGCGGCTGCTCCTGCTCAAAAAGCAGAAGCAGCGCCGGCACCGGCTGCCAGCGCGGCACCAGCCAAACAGGCTGCTCCAGCTGCCAAAGGTGAGTTCGCCGAGAACGACGCTTATGTGCATGCCACCCCGGTCATCCGCCGTCTGGCGCGTGAGTTCGGTGTAAACCTGGCGAAAGTGAAAGGTACCGGTCGTAAAGGCCGCATCCTGCGCGAAGACGTTCAGACTTACGTGAAAGACGCGGTCAAACGTGCAGAAGCGGCGCCAGCTGCTGCTGCCGGTGGCGGTCTGCCAGGCATGCTGCCATGGCCGAAAGTGGACTTCAGCAAGTTCGGTGAGATCGAAGAAGTTGAACTGGGCCGCATCCAGAAAATCTCGGGTGCCAACCTGAGCCGTAACTGGGTGATGATCCCGCACGTGACTCACTTCGACAAAACCGACATCACCGATCTGGAAGCTTTCCGCAAGCAGCAGAACGAAGAAGCGGCCAAGCGTAAGCTGGATGTGAAGTTCACCCCGGTGGTGTTCATCATGAAAGCCGTTGCTGCCGCTCTGGAGCAGATGCCGCGTTTCAACAGCTCTCTGTCCGAAGATGGTCAGAAGCTGACGCTGAAAAAGTACATCAACGTCGGTGTTGCGGTTGATACGCCAAACGGCCTGGTAGTTCCGGTATTCAAAGATGTGAACAAGAAGAGCATCACCGAACTGTCCCGTGAGCTGATGGCTATCTCCAAAAAAGCGCGTGACGGTAAACTGACCGCCGGCGAAATGCAGGGTGGCTGTTTCACCATCTCCAGCCTGGGCGGTATCGGGACAACTCACTTCGCGCCGATTGTGAACGCGCCGGAAGTGGCTATCCTGGGTGTCTCCAAGTCTGCTATGGAGCCGGTCTGGAACGGTAAAGAGTTCGTGCCGCGCCTGATGATGCCAATGTCGCTCTCCTTCGACCACCGTGTTATCGATGGTGCAGATGGTGCGCGCTTTATTACCATCATCAACAACATGCTGGCTGATATCCGCCGTATGGTGATGTAATGAAAAAAGGGCGCAGCATGCTGCGCCCTTATCGCTTCTGTAGCAGTTTTGTCGGTTTTTGCACGACTCGACAAAATTGTTGAGACACGGGTCACTCGAACACGCTTTGCAGATTATTAACAATTCTGTAAACTGCTCGCGGTGTAAGCGTCCCGGTGGATGAAGGGCGTTATGAGATCGATTAGCAATAAAAATGACGTCTGACCCGCCGGACAATCAATTAAGAGGTCATGATGAGTACTGAAATTAAAACTCAGGTCGTGGTACTTGGGGCGGGCCCGGCAGGTTACTCTGCTGCCTTTCGTTGCGCTGACTTAGGTCTTGAAACCGTTCTGGTTGAACGTTATTCCACGCTGGGCGGTGTTTGCCTGAACGTGGGATGTATCCCTTCCAAAGCACTGCTGCACGTAGCCAAAGTGATCGAAGAAGCCAAGGCGCTGGCCGAGCACGGCATCGTTTTCGGCGAGCCGAAAACTGACATCGACAAAGTGCGCGTCTGGAAAGAAAAAGTCATCAATCAGCTGACCGGCGGTCTGGCTGGCATGGCTAAAGGCCGTAAAGTGAAAGTGGTTAACGGCCTGGGCAAGTTCACCGGCGCTAACACCCTGGTTGTTGAAGGCGAAAATGGTCCAACCACCATCAACTTCGACAATGCCATCATCGCTGCAGGTTCTCGTCCGATCCAACTGCCATTCATTCCTCATGAAGATCCACGCGTGTGGGACTCTACCGATGCACTGGAGCTGAAAACTGTCCCAGAGCGTCTGCTGGTTATGGGCGGCGGTATCATCGGCCTGGAAATGGGCACCGTATACCATGCGCTGGGTTCACAGATCGACGTTGTCGAAATGTTTGACCAGGTGATCCCGGCGGCTGACAAAGACGTGGTGAAAGTCTTCACCAAGCGCATCAGCAAGCAGTTCAACCTGATGCTGGAAACCAAAGTGACCGCGGTAGAAGCCAAAGAAGACGGCATCTATGTCACTATGGAAGGCAAAAAAGCGCCTGCAGAACCACAGCGTTATGACGCGGTGCTGGTGGCTATCGGCCGCGTGCCGAACGGTAAGCTGCTGGAAGCGGGTAAAGCCGGTGTGGAAGTTGACGAGCGTGGCTTCATCAACGTCGACAAACAGCTGCGTACCAACGTGCCGCACATCTTCGCTATCGGCGACATCGTCGGTCAACCGATGCTGGCGCACAAAGGCGTGCATGAAGGCCACGTTGCCGCTGAAGTTATTGCCGGCATGAAGCACTACTTCGACCCGAAAGTGATCCCATCGATCGCTTACACCGAGCCGGAAGTTGCCTGGGTGGGTCTGACCGAGAAAGAAGCGAAAGAAAAAGGCATCAGCTACGAAACTTCCACCTTCCCGTGGGCAGCTTCTGGCCGTGCTATCGCTTCCGACTGCGCAGACGGCATGACCAAACTGATTTTCGACAAAGAAACTCATCGTATCATCGGTGGCGCGATTGTCGGCACCAACGGTGGCGAGCTGCTGGGTGAAATCGGTCTGGCTATCGAGATGGGTTGCGACGCAGAAGACATCGCGCTGACTATCCATGCTCACCCAACCCTGCACGAATCCGTAGGCTTGGCGGCAGAGATCTTTGAAGGCAGCATCACGGATCTGCCTAACCCGAAAGCCAAGAAGAAGTAATTCTGCTGGTTTGAAAGGTGAATAAGCGGCTCCTGAAAAGGGGCCGTTTTTTTATGCGCGGCATCCAGGTAAAAGGCCGCTCGATGAGCGGCCAGTAGCTTACTTGTTCTGGAATATCACGTTGAACGTGAGGCTGTTGCCGTTAACCGACCAACCGCCTTTGCTCACGCCAAACGCCGATCCCAGTACAATGAGCAGGATAAACATGGAACTCCCTTTCATTGCGCGATCCTTGTGGAACCACGACCACCGCGACTTCACCGGAAAAATCCCGGCGGAACAAGCGCCCGGTAGCGCCTGTATCGCAGTTGTTGCAGCACTGTTCTCAAGCCCGATGACCAACTGCTAAATTGGCAGAACAGACCCGGATAAATATTACGTTGAAATGAATGTTCAGACATTCTTTTTGTTGATTTTTTAATCATCGTTGCGCACAATGTTTTGGCTCGGTAGCGCTTGTATCGTTCTTAACGATGTAAGAAATCCGTGAGGTGCCTGCTAACACCGAACGGAACAACAGAACCGCCTTAATGGCGGTTTTTTTGTGCCTTCCGCTCTCAAATTTTACAATTCGCGACCAATAGCCATTGTAAGTGAGTGGGTATTATGTTGTGCTCGTCAGGCTGATGTATGTTGGGAACGGAACCTCTCTGTAGCCTCGTCGGGCCTGTGTCGCAGCCGATTACACTGCACTCAACGATTCAGCAAAGATTTAATGTTGCTTTTATGTGAACGAATTAACAACCAATTCAAATCCTGATATGCTGGCTGAGCGGAACCGGGCACTGTACTTACAGTCCAGGACATCGACAGCAGTGCCCCGTCAGGATCAATGGCATCAACACCGTGCGCTAAACCCGGTTTGAATAGAGAACGCCAGGCACAATAAATGACAATGAGAGCGAGGAGAATGTCGTGCTAGAAGAATACCGTAAGCACGTAGCCGAGCGTGCTGCAGAGGGCATCGTCCCTAAGCCGTTAGACGCCACCCAAATGGCAGCGCTGGTTGAATCATTAAAGAATCCGCCAAAAGGCGAAGAAGAATTCCTGTTAGACCTGCTGATTAACCGTGTGCCACCGGGCGTCGACGAAGCCGCCTATGTAAAAGCCGGTTTCCTGGCAGCCATCGCCAAAGGCGAAGCGACCTCCCCCCTGATTACCCCCGAGAAAGCCGTAGAGCTGTTAGGCACCATGCAGGGTGGCTATAACATTCATCCGCTGATCGACGCGCTGGATAACGAAAAATTGGCTGCGATTGCCGCCAAAGCGCTGTCCCATACGCTGCTGATGTTCGACAACTTCTACGACGTGGAAGAAAAAGCCAAGGCGGGTAACCCGCACGCCAAGCAGATTATGCAGTCCTGGGCCGATGCCGAGTGGTATCTGTCTCGTCCGCAACTGGCGGAAAAAATCACCGTTACCGTATTCAAAGTCACCGGTGAAACCAACACCGATGACCTGTCGCCGGCACCGGATGCCTGGTCACGCCCGGATATCCCACTGCACGCCCTGGCGATGCTGAAAAACGAACGTGAAGGCATAGTGCCGGATCAGCCGGGCAGCGTTGGGCCTATCAAGCAAATCGAACTGCTGAACAAGAAAGGTTTCCCGCTGGCTTACGTCGGTGACGTTGTCGGCACCGGTTCTTCTCGTAAATCCGCCACCAACTCGGTGCTGTGGTTTATGGGCGACGATATCCCTTACGTGCCTAACAAGCGCGGTGGCGGTGTAGTGCTGGGCGGTAAAATCGCGCCTATCTTCTTCAACACCATGGAAGATGCCGGTGCATTGCCGATTGAAGTGGACGTCAATGACCTGAACATGGGCGACGTGATCGACATTTACCCGTACAAGGGTGAAGTGCGCAACCACGAAACCGGTGAACTGATTGCCAACTTCGAACTGAAGACCGACGTACTGCTCGACGAAGTGCGTGCCGGTGGCCGTATTCCGCTGATCATCGGTCGCGGTCTGACCACCAAAGCGCGTGAAGCGCTGGGCCTGCCGCACAGCGACGTGTTCCGCATTGCCAAAGAAGTGGCTGTCAGCAGCAAAGGCTTCTCCCTGGCGCAGAAAATGGTTGGCCGCGCCTGTGGCGTTGCCGGCGTGCGCCCGGGCGAATACTGCGAACCCAAGATGACCTCTGTCGGTTCACAGGACACTACCGGCCCGATGACCCGTGACGAGCTGAAAGATCTGGCTTGCCTGGGCTTCTCCGCCGATCTGGTGATGCAGTCGTTCTGTCACACCGCTGCGTACCCGAAACCGGTTGACGTGACGACCCACCACACGCTGCCGGACTTCATCATGAACCGTGGCGGCGTGTCGCTGCGTCCGGGTGATGGCGTTATTCACTCCTGGCTGAACCGTATGCTGCTGCCGGATACCGTAGGCACCGGCGGTGACTCCCACACCCGTTTCCCAATCGGTATCTCCTTCCCGGCGGGTTCCGGCCTGGTTGCCTTTGCCGCCGCTACCGGCGTGATGCCGCTGGATATGCCAGAGTCTGTCCTGGTGCGCTTCAAAGGCAAGATGCAGCCTGGCATTACTCTGCGTGACCTGGTACACGCAATCCCTTACTACGCCATCCAGCAGGGCCTGCTGACCGTAGAGAAGAAGGGCAAGAAGAACATCTTCTCCGGCCGCATTCTGGAGATCGAAGGCTTGCCGGATCTGAAAGTCGAGCAGGCATTCGAACTGACTGACGCTTCGGCCGAACGTTCCGCTGCCGGCTGTACCATCAAGCTGGATAAGGCACCGATTGAAGAGTATCTGAACTCTAACATCGTGCTGCTCAAGTGGATGATCTCCGAAGGCTACGGCGATCGTCGTACCCTGGAGCGTCGTATTCAGGGCATGCAAAAATGGCTGGCGGATCCGCAACTGCTGGAAGGCGATGCGGATGCAGAATACGCTGCGGTGATCGACATCGATCTGGCAGAGATCACTCAGCCAATCTTGTGTGCACCAAACGATCCGGATGACGCGCGTCTGCTGTCCGACGTGGCCAACAGCAAGATCGATGAAGTGTTTATCGGTTCCTGCATGACCAACATCGGCCACTTCCGCGCGGCCGGCAAGCTGCTGGATCAGCACAAAGGCCAGTTGCCGACCCGTCTGTGGGTGGCTCCGCCAACCAAGATGGATGCGGCTCAGTTGACCGAAGAAGGCTACTACAGCGTATTCGGCAAGAGCGGTGCACGTATCGAGATCCCGGGTTGTTCACTGTGCATGGGTAACCAGGCGCGCGTGGCCGACGGTGCGACGGTGGTTTCCACCTCGACCCGTAACTTCCCGAACCGTCTGGGGACCGGTGCCAACGTGTATCTGGCTTCTGCAGAACTGGCGGCGGTGGCTTCGCTGCTGGGTCGTCTGCCAACGCCGGACGAGTACCAGACGTACATGGCACAGGTCGATAAGTCAGCGGCGGATACCTACCGTTATCTGAACTTTGACCAACTGGGTCAGTACACGGAAAAAGCCGACGGCGTGATCTTCCAAACCGCTGTTTAAGTCGCTATATTGCGCAACTGTTTAACGGGAGGCCTTGGCCTCCCGTTTTATTTTTCTCAGTTGCCAACTTTGCGAGCGCTCACTGAGTTAGTCATGAATTAATGTTTACACTAAGAGAAAGGGCTCAGGAGGGCGTGCTATGGATTACGAATTTCTGCGTGACGTTACCGGTCAGGTAGTGGTCAGATTTTCGATGGGGCATGAGGCGATTGGCCACTGGATCAACGAAGAACTCAAAGGCGACTTCAACCTGCTCGATCGCATCGAAGCCGGGGCGGCGCAAGTGAAGGGCAGCGAGCGTCAATGGCAGCTGGAAGGCCATGAATACACGTTGCTGATGGACGGGGAAGAAGTGATGATCCGCGCTAACCTGCTGGAGTTCGAGGGCGACGAGATGGAGGAGGGGATGAATTACTATGACGAAGAAAGCCTCTCATTCTGCGGCGTCGAAGACTTTTTGCAGGTATTGAAGGCCTACCGTTCTTTTATGCTGAAATACTGAACGTAAGGGCGCGGCGTGCCGCGCCCGATACAGATTACAGATGCGGAATATTGCGGCCGTAATAGATTTCCTGCATCTCTTTCCACAGCAGATCGGTAATCTCTTTACGCTCGGCTTCGCTCAGCGCGTCCGGTTTGGCATTAAACAGGTAGTGCTTCAGATCGAAATCCTTCAGCAACATCTTGGTATGGAAGATGTTTTCCTGATAAACATTCACGTCCATCATGTGGTACAGCGCCTTCATATCATCAGACATAAAGTTCTGGATCGAGTTGATCTCATGATCGATGTAATGCTTCAAGCCGTTTACGTCGCGGGTAAAACCGCGCACGCGGTAATCCATGGTGACGATGTCAGATTCCAACTGGTGGATCAGATAATTCAACGCTTTAAGCGGTGAAATCACGCCGCAGGTGGACACTTCGATATCGGCGCGGAAGGTGCAAAGACCGCCTTCCGGATGGCTCTCCGGATAGGTATGAACGCAGATGTGGCTCTTGTCCAGATGTGCGACTACCGTCTTTGACAGTGGGCCCGGGTGTTCTGAAGTATCGACATCGTCCGGGTCGACCGGCTCTTCGCTGACCAGAATGGTGACGCTGGCGCCCTGAGGCTCGTAGTCCTGACGTGCGATGTTGAGAATATTGGCGCCAATGATCGAGCAGGTCTCGCTGAGGATCTCGGTCAGGCGGTTGGCGTTGTATTGCTCGTCAATGTAGGCGATATAGCCAGCGCGGTCGTCCGCGGTTTTGGCGTAACAAATATCGTAAATACAAAAACTCAGGCTTTTGGTCAGGTTGTTGAAGCCGTGCAGTTTTAGCTTATGCAATTTGGTTCACCTCCTTTATCTTCTCGCTTAACGTGAAACGTTCAGTGCGTCGAGCAAATACTGCGGCAGTGCAAAGCTGCCCGCGTGAATTGCCGGGTTATAATAACGACAGTTTAAGCCGCTTTGATGAAAGCGATGTTGCAGCGTTGGCAAGTCGAGCTGACGCAGCGCCGGATTTTGGCTGGCCCAGGCGAAAGTCATAATGCCGCCGTAATAGGTCGGGATCGCCGCCTGGTAGAAACTGACGTCCTTGAAGTATTGGCTCAGCTTGGTGTGGCTATTGACCGCTTCGTCTTGCTGCAGGAAGCACACGCCGTTCTGCGCAACAAAAATGCCGCCCTCGTTCAGGCAGCGTGCGCAGCCTTCGTAGAATGCCGAGGTGAACAGGCTTTCGCCGGGGCCGATAGGATCGGTGCAGTCAGAGATAATCACATCGAATTTTTCATCGGTCTGATTAACAAAGTTGACGCCGTCGTCGATCACCAGCTTAAAGCGTGGATCGTCGTAAGCACCGGCATTGTGATTAGGCAGGTATTGGCGGCAGAATTCCACCACGCCGGCGTCGATCTCGACCATGGTGATTTGTTCAACGCCCTGATGACGGCTGACTTCGCGCAGCATAGCGCCGTCACCACCGCCGATGATCAGGATTTTCTTCGCCTGGCCGTGAGCCAGCAGCGGTATGTGGGTCATCATCTCGTGATAGATGAACTCATCGCGCTCGGTGGTTTGCACCACGCCGTCGAGCGCCATAACGCGCCCCAGAACCGGGTTTTCAAAAATCACCAAATCCTGATGCTCGGTCTTCTCACGATACAGCACGTTCTCTACCGAGAAGTACTGGCCGAAGTTGGCATGCAGTGTTTCATACCAAATTTCTTTCTGGGTCATGTGCGGGAACTCCGTAATAACAGCCATGAAAAATTGGCGCAACATCATAGCTAACTCTGCCTGGTGATGCACGGCTGAATTTCAAACAGAGATAGCGGAAGGCGGGGGATTAGTTAGCGTAGGCCAGCAGGCTTAGCGAGTCGCGTGCCAGAGATTTGCATTTGTTCGGGGTAGGAATGGCGATACCACTGAGATCGCGATAGCTGTCTTCACCCAGAGCCTTCATATTAAAACTATTATAGTTGGTCAGATCCCAACGGTTTTGCTGCGCGAAATAAACGATGGCGCGTTTGATTTGTGCATTGGGCAAGTCGTTGTAGCCGCAATCGTTTTTCAAATAAATAAACACCGCCGTCAGATCGGCCAGATCTTCCGCTTCGGACTCATTCAGCGCCAGACTGGCGTTGGAGAACCCCAGCATGGTGAGCAACAGCACCAGTAAACTTGTTTTTTTCATCATGAAAATAGACCTGTTTGTTGTCTACAGACGTTATCACACTTGCCTGTAAAGGCACCAAATTTTATTACTCGCAGGTAGCATAACCGGCAGCAAAGGCTTGACCTTCCGCTAAGGGGAGGGTTTAGGCTGACGATTAGATGAGTTAGATCACTGAGAAAAGGGAGTCAGCGATGTTACGCCGTGATTTTATCAAACTGACCGCTGCGCTGGGCGCGGCAAGCGCTTTACCGTTGTGGAGCCGGGGCGCGTGGGCGGCTGAATTGCCGGCGTTACCGATCCCGCCACTGCTGATGCCGGACGCACAAGGGAACATTGCTCTGGCGCTGCAAACCGGTGAGGTGAACTGGCTGCCGGGCAAGGCGACCCAAACCTGGGGTTTTAATGGCGCGTTGCTGGGGCCGGCGGTGCGTCTACAGCGTGGCAAATCGGTCACGGTGGATATCCGCAATGCGTTGCCGGAAGCCAGTACCGTTCACTGGCACGGTCTGGAAATCCCCGGTGACGTAGACGGTGGACCGCAGGCGCTGATTCAGCCAGGCGCAACGCGCAGGGTGCAGTTCACTATCGAGCAGCCTGCAGCTACCTGCTGGTTCCATCCGCACACCCACGGCAAGACCGGCCAGCAGGTGATGAAGGGCTTGGCCGGGCTGGTGCTGCTGGAAGATGACGAAAGCAGTAAGCTGCCGCTGCCGAAAACCTGGGGGCAGGATGATATTCCGGTGATCCTGCAGGACAAGCGGCTGGGTAAGGACGCGCAAATTGAATACCAACTGGACGTGATGAGTGCTGCCGTTGGTTGGTTCGGCGACCGTATGTTCACCAATGGTGCTCAGTATCCCCGCCACGTGGCCCCTCGCGGCTGGCTGCGTTTGCGTTTCCTCAATGGCTGTAATGCACGCTCGCTAAACCTGGCCGCCAGCGATAATCGTCCACTCTATGTGATTGCCAGCGACGGCGGTTTTCTGGCCGAGCCGGTCAAACTAACCGAATTGCCGATGCTGATGGGCGAACGTTTCGAAGTGCTGGTGGATGCCTCTGACGGCAAAGCTTTCGATATCGTCACGCTGCCGGTCAAACAGATGGGCATGACGCTGGCACCGTTCGACCAGCCGCTGTCGGTATTGCATATCCAGCCTTCGCTGGCGCAGGGCATCAAGACGATGCCAGACAGCCTGGTGAAATTGCCAGCGCTGCCTGCGGTGACCGGCATTCAGGAGCGTTGGCTGCAGCTGATGATGAACCCGCAGTTGGATAAGCTGGGTATGCAGGCGCTGATGGATCGCTATGGCCATCAGGCCATGGCCGGCATGAGTATGGATCACGGTGGCATGGGCAAAGGCGACAGCGGTGATATGTCCGGTATGCAAGGGATGGATCACGGCAGCATGAAGGGTATGGATCACGGCAGCATGAAGGGTATGGATCACGGCAGTATGAAGGGCATGGACCACGGCAATATGAAAGGCATGGATCACGGCGCGAAGCCGTTCGATTTCAGCCATGGCAATATGATCAACGGTAAGGCCTTCGACATGACCAAGCCGATGTTTGAAGCCAAACGCGGCAAGTACGAAAAGTGGACCCTTTCCGGCGAAGGCGACATGATGCTGCACCCGTTCCATATTCACGGCACCCAATTCCGCATCCTGTCGGAAAACGGTAAACCGCCGGCGGCCCATCGCAGCGGCTGGAAAGATACGGTGCGCGTAGAGGGTTGGCGCAGTGAAGTGTTGGTGCGCTTCGATCACCTGGCCAACAGCGATCACGCCTATATGGCTCACTGTCATCTGCTGGAGCACGAAGATACCGGCATGATGATGGGCTTTACGGTAGCTGACTGATCTCCCTGTTGTCTTTCAAGTGGCGGCGCACTCGCGTCGCCACCGGCTTCAGGCTATGCTAAACTCTGCGCCCTTCTTCCGGCAACTGACCTGAAAACTATGAAACACACTGTAGACGTAATGATTTCCGAGCAGGAAGTTAAGACCCGTATTGCCGAACTTGGCCGCCAGATCACCGAACATTACCGCGACAGCGGCAGTGATATGGTGCTGGTCGGGCTGCTGCGCGGCTCCTTCATGTTCATGGCTGACCTGTGTCGCACCATCGAAGTGCCGCATGAGGTCGACTTTATGACCGCTTCCAGCTACGGCAGCGGCATGTCCACGACTCGCGACGTGAAAATCCTTAAGGATTTGGATGAAGATATCCGCGGCAAAGACGTGCTGATCGTGGAAGACATCATCGACTCCGGCAATACGCTGAACAAAGTGCGTGAAATTCTGGCGCTGCGTGGGCCGAAATCCCTGGCGATTTGCACCCTGTTGGACAAGCCTGAACGCCGTGAAGTGGAAGTGCCGGTTGAGTACGTCGGTTTCTCAATCCCGGACGAATTCGTGGTGGGTTACGGCATTGACTACGCTCAGCGCTACCGCCATTTGCCGTACGTCGGCAAAGTGGTGCTGCTGGACGAGTAAACTGCTGTGGGCGCGGCATGCCGCGCCCTATGAGCTTTAGATGCCTTTATCCTGTTGCAGCGTGGCCATGGCTTTGCGATAGCCCATTTCCAGGCTTTCGCGGCTGGTCGCAGCCACTTCCAAATCGCGCAGGCGGCCGTCCTGGATCCCGTACACCCAACCGTGAATCATCACTTTCTGGCCGCGTTTCCATGCTGATTGCATGATGGTGGAATGGCCCAGGTTGTAGACCTGCTCAATAACGTTGATTTCACACAGCACGTCGAGACGTTGTTCCGGTTCCAGTTCACCCAGCAGTGAGCTGTGTTTGTACCACAGGTCGCGAATGTGCAGCAGCCAGTTATTGATCAGCCCCAGTTCCGGGTTCTCGACCGCCGCTTCCACGCCGCCGCAGCCCAGGTGACCGCAGATAATAATATGCTCGACTTCCAACACGTCGACGGCGTATTGCACCACCGACAGGCAGTTTAAATCGGTGTGGATCACCAGGTTCGCCACGTTACGGTGAACAAACAGTTCACCCGGCTCCAATCCGGTCAGTCTTTCCGCCGGTACGCGGCTATCAGAACAACCTATCCATAAAAAACGGGGCTTTTGCGCCTGTGCTAAGCGTTCAAAAAAGTTTGGGTCTTCCTTGCTGATGTTAGCTGACCAGGTGTGGTTATTGGCGATAAGCTTTTCGATATCTTTCATGGCGGTTATAGGCCTGTAACGAACAGATTGCGTTGGGGTAATATAGGACAAGCGTCACAATTTGGATATCGGAACAGTGGCGCCGGGCGATATTCGGCCACTTTTTATTCAATATGGCGGGATGGAACCTGAATATACCGCACGGATTTGCCTCAGTGAAAACGCTGCTGATGATAAGATCATCTTCATTACAAAAACGCAGCAGCATACTCATCGTCACAAGGTACTTTTTAACTTATGAATTATGCACTGGAATTAGCGCAGTTAACCAAGACTTACGCCGGTGGCGTCAAGGCGTTGCGCGGGATCGATCTCAATGTCGAAGCGGGGGATTTCTATGCCCTGCTGGGGCCGAACGGCGCCGGAAAATCCACGACCATCGGCATCATCAGTTCGTTGGTTAACAAAACCTCCGGCAGCGTACGGGTGTTCGGCTACGACATCGACAAAGACATCGTTAACGCCAAGCGTCAGCTCGGGCTGGTACCGCAGGAGTTCAACTTTAACCCGTTCGAAACCGTGATGCAGATTGTGGTCAATCAGGCGGGCTACTATGGCGTGACCCGCCGCGAAGCCTTGGCTCGTGCGGAAAAATACCTGACTCAGTTGGATCTGTGGGGCAAGCGCGAAGAACGCGCTCGCATGTTGTCCGGCGGCATGAAGCGCCGCTTGATGATCGCCCGGGCCTTGATGCATCAGCCAAAACTGCTGATCCTCGATGAACCGACTGCCGGGGTGGATATCGAGCTGCGTCGCTCTATGTGGGGCTTCCTGAAAGAGCTTAACGCCCAGGGCACCACCATTATTCTCACCACTCACTATCTGGAAGAAGCAGAAATGCTGTGCCGCAATATCGGCATTATCCAGAACGGTGATCTGGTGGAGAACACCTCGATGAAAGGCCTGCTGGCCAAGCTGAAGTCCGAAACCTTTATCCTCGATCTGGCGGCGAAAAGCCCGCTGCCGAAGCTGGACGGCTACCGTCATCGCCTGACGGACACCTCGACGCTGGAGGTGGAAGTGATGCGCGAGCAGGGCCTGAACGGCCTGTTTACCCAGCTCAGCGCACAGGGCGTCCAGGTCCTGAGCATGCGTAACAAGGCCAACCGGCTGGAAGAGCTGTTTGTCACCCTGGTTAACGGTAATGGAGAAAAAGCATGACGCGTTTGTATTGGGTGGCTTTGCAGAGCATTTGGGCTAAAGAGATCAACCGATTTGCCCGTATCTGGATCCAGACGCTGGTGCCGCCGGTGATCACCATGACGCTGTATTTCATCATCTTCGGCAACCTGATTGGTTCACGTATCGGCGAAATGCACGGTTTCGATTACATGCAGTTTATCGTTCCCGGCCTGATCATGATGGCGGTGATCACCAACTCGTACGCCAACGTGGCCTCGTCGTTCTTCAGCGCCAAATTCCAGCGCAATATTGAAGAACTGCTGGTGGCTCCGGTGCCGACGCACGTGGTGATTGCCGGTTACGTCGGCGGCGGCGTGGCGCGGGGTATCTGCGTCGGCGTGTTGGTGACCGTGATCTCGCTGTTCTTTGTGCCGCTGCAGGTGCATGCCTGGTGGGTGATTGTGGTCACGCTGCTACTGACGGCGATCTTGTTCTCGTTGGCGGGCCTGATCAACGCGGTGTTTGCCACCACCTTTGACGATATCAGCCTGATCCCGACCTTCGTGCTGACGCCGTTGACCTACCTGGGCGGGGTATTCTACTCGCTGACGCTGTTGCCGCCGTTCTGGCAGGCGGTGTCCAAGCTGAACCCGATCGTCTACATGATCAGCGGTTTCCGCTACGGTTTCCTAGGTATCAGCGATGTACCGTTGGCGTTCACCATGGCGGTGCTAGTGGCGTTTATCGCGGTGTTCTATCTGCTGGTCTGGTTCCTGATCGAGCGCGGCCGCGGTTTGCGCACCTGATAGTATGGCGTCCCCGGGCAGACGTACGGGGACGCGTTTATCAATCTGCGGCAAGCATCCCGTAAATCAATAAAATTGCTCGAATAACCCCTTTCTCCCCGCTGTTCAAATCGTGCTATGCTGACGCTCCACATTTTCTCCATTTTGTTATATACCCTATGAATTTCAAGTTGCAGCCAGGCGGCCAGCTCACTCATCCTCAGGTAAATCATGAGATGATCGAGTGCAGGTAACAACGCTGCAGTCTGAAATACGACGGGTATTACGTACTCGTAAGTAGAATATAACCATGCGGTCTACACACAAGATAGCGGCTGGAGTACTCGGCATCCTGTTGTCGTTTGCTTCCCCGGCCGGCCTGGCAAGTTTGTTGTCGGAAGACAGCGCCGTTAAATCCGAATATATGGAAGCGCAGCGCGACAGCGAGGTTTATTCGCTGATTGGCGAACACGTTATTCCGGTCGGCGAAGTGAAGCAGGGGCAACTTATTCAGGTGTTCCCGGCGGATGCGGAGTATTACGAGTTCAAATTCGGTCACGGCACCGGGTTTATCGATAAAGACGATGTGCGCGATCTTAAAAAATCGCGCAAGGTGAAGGACGATCTTGGCGAACTGAATAAGCCGCTGACCAACCAGAACCTGATCACTCAAAAGGCGATCAACGTCTATACCGATGCGGATAACACCAGTGATGTGTTTGGCGTGCTGGAAGAGAATCTGCGCTACCCGATTATCGGCAAGCTGAAGGATCGGCTCAACAATACCTGGTATGAGATCAACATTGGCGATCGTCTGGGTTATGTCAGTGAGCTGGACTGCGAGATCGACACCGGTATTCCGGTGCTGACCTACCATCACCTGCTGAAAAACGAAGAGAACAAGCGTTTCCGCCATACCTCGACCACCACTTCCGACGTGGCGTTCAGCAATCAGATGACCTACCTGAAGCAGGCGGGCTACGACACGATTTCCCTGTATCAGTTGGAAGCCTATCTGAACAACCAGATCAACCTGCCCGGCAAGGCCGTGGTGCTGACGTTTGATGACGGGCTGAAATCGGTCTACCGTTACGCTTACCCGGTATTGAAGAATTACGGCTTCCGCGCCACGGCGTTTATTATATCTTCACGCATCAAGCGCCACCCGCAAAAGTGGAATCCTGATTCGCTGCAGTTTATGAGCATTTCCGAACTGAAGCAGATCCAGGACGTGTTCGACGTGCAGTCGCATACGCATTTCCTGCATCGTACCGACGGCAATCGTCAGCCGATCCTGCTGAGCCGTTCGCTGCACAACATAGAATTCGATTTTGAGCACTCGCGCCGCGCGCTGTCGCAGTTTAATCCGCATGTGCTGTATGTGTCATACCCGTTTGGCGGCTATAACCAACGGGCGATACAGGCGGCGAAGGATGCCGGTTTCCATATGGCGGTGACCACGGTGCAGGGCAAAGTGAAGCCGGGGGACAACCCCTATACGCTGAAGCGGTTGTACATTCTGCGTACCGACTCGATTCAGACCATGGCGGACAGAATCGCCAACAAGCCGGGAACGCTGGTGGTGCAGTAATCAGGAAGAAACGGGCACCGACGGCGCCCGTTGTGACTTTTAGGCGACCTGAACCGGCACGGCTTTCGCCTTGCGCTGCAGGTTATTGTCGCCTTCGAAGTAGGCCACTTTCGGATGGTGTTGACGGGCATCGGCATCGCTCATCTGCACGTAAGAACAGATGATCAGTTTGTCGCCGACGCAGGCGCAACGCGCTGCCGCCCCGTTGACCGAAATAATGCGCGAGCCGCGTTCGGCGGCGATGGCATAGGTTGAGAAACGCTGACCGTTATCAACGTTATAAATATCGATAGCTTCATATTCCAGAATGCCTGCGGCCTCCAGGAAGTCCTGATCGATGGCGCAGGAGCCTTCATAGTGCAAGTCGGCCTGAGTCACTTTCACCCGATGCAGCTTGCCTTGCAGCATAGTACGTATCATAACTTTACCTAACTGAGTATCCGCCTTCACAGGCGATTGAGGTTGAACATCCATCCGGCGTTTATCGTCACCGATAAGTCCCTTCATGTCTACTTTCAGAAGGGCTGCAACACTGACGACTGAACAAAAAGTAGCTTACAGCGTCAGATCAACCTGCTGGTTGTCAATCAAGCGCGCCTTGCCCAGCCAGGCGGCCATCAGCACCACTGCCCGTTGGCTTTCCACGCCCAGCGGTTGCAGGCTGTCGGCGTCACGGATAAACAGTTCGTCCGGTGTGAAACCAGCGCTGCGCAACTGAGCGGCGGTGTGTTCCAGCAACTCGTCGACATGGCGTTCGCCGTTGCTGAGCTGTTCTGCCAGCGCATTCATGATCTTGCTGAGTTGAGGGGCGATTTTACGCTCTTCGGCGGTCAGGTAGCCGTTGCGTGAACTGAGCGCCAGGCCATCCTTAGCGCGTACGGTAGGCACGCCGACGATGTCGATGTCGTAACCCATGTCCGCCACCATTTTGCGGATCAACGCCAGTTGCTGATAATCCTTCTCGCCAAAACAGGCCAGATCCGGCTGCACCAGGTTGAACAGCTTGCTGACAATGGTCGCGACGCCGCGGAAGTGGCCCGGACGGCTGGCCCCTTCCAATATGGAGGACAGGCCAGGTACGTCGACATAGGTTTGTTGCTCCAGTCCCTGAGGGTAGATATCGGCCGGCGCGGGTGCGAACACCAATTCTACGCCGCGACGGGTCAGCTTCTCGCTGTCCTCTTGCAGGGTGCGCGGGTAGCGCGCCAAATCGTCAGGGCGTTCGAACTGCATCGGGTTGACAAAAATACTGACCACCACGACATCGGCACGTGCACGTGCTTCATCGACCAGCGTCATATGGCCTTCGTGCAGGTTGCCCATGGTCGGCACCAGCGCGATGCGTTTACCCTCTTGACGCCAGCGGCGGATCTGCTGACGCAACAGAGGCAGGGTTTCGATAATTACCATTCCATAACTCCTTGATAGGCTATTTTGCTTGCCTGATTGCGATTGGGCAGTGCTCGTTCTCCTCACGTACTAGGTGTACGCTCCGGGAACTGCGCGCTGGCCGCACTCAACCAGGCGGCGCCAATCACGCCTATTTAAACCATGCCGTTAATTAAATGAGTGCTCTTCAGCGGGGTAAATTCCTTGCTCCACGTCCTGAATATAGTGTTGCACCGCCGAGCGGATATCGCCGCTTTGCGCCAGGAAGTTTTTAGCGAATTTAGGCGTGTGGCCGCCGGTGATGCCGAACGCGTCGTGCATCACCAGGATTTGGCCATCGGTGGCATTGCCGGCACCGATGCCAATCACCGGAATGGTCAGTTCTTCGGTGATCTTACGCGCCAATTCGGTTGGCACGCATTCCAGCACCAGTAGCTGCATGCCGGCCAGCTCCAGATTTTTGGCATCTTCCAGCAGTTGCTTGGCGGCAAGCTCATCACGGCCTTGCACTTTGTAGCCGCCAAACACGTTAACGGATTGCGGTGTCAGGCCAAGGTGGCCGCACACCGGCACGGCACGTTCGGTCAGCATTTTCACCGTTTCGCACAGCCAACTGCCGCCTTCCAGCTTCACCATGTTAGCGCCGGCCTGCATTAGCTCGGCGGCATTGGCACAGGCCGATTGCGGCGTGGCGTAACTCATAAAAGGCATATCGGCCAGCAACAGACAGGCTGGCGCGCCGCGGCGGACGGCGCGAGTATGATAGGCAACGTCGGCGACGGTGACCGGCAGCGTGGAGTCGTGGCCCTGCAGCGTCATCCCCAGCGAGTCGCCTACCAGCAGCACTTTAACGCCTTGCTCTTCAAACAGTTTGGCAAAGCTGGCATCGTAGGCGGTGAGGGAAGCAAACTTGCGTTGTTCCTGCTTCCACTGGCGCAAATGGGTCACGGTGGTGGGTTTCATCACTACGTCTCCTGAATAGGGCCGAGCGGTATGCACAGGGCCCTGGCTGCAAAAAAGTGCTGTCATTCTACTGTAACCCTAACGGGGTGGGTAGCGCAGATCATCATGCTTAAGAGCTTCTTAAGAACCTTGTGGTGTAATGGGCGGCAATGGCTAAAAAAGGACGCACATGCGAATTTTGCTGATAGAAGATGACAAGTTAATTGGCGACGGCATCAAGGCCGGCTTGACCAAACTTGGCTTTAATCTGGACTGGTTTACCGATGGTCTGGTGGGGAAAAACGCGCTGGAAAGCGCGCCTTACGACGCGGTTATTCTCGATCTCAGCCTGCCGGGTCTCGACGGTTTGGACCTGCTGCGACAGTGGCGGCAGGCTGGCCACGACGTGCCGGTGCTGATCCTCACCGCGCGTGATGCGTTGGAGCAGCGGGTCAGCGGCCTGCAGAGCGGCGCTGACGATTACCTGTGCAAGCCTTTTGCCCTGGCGGAAGTTGCGGCTCGCCTGCAGGCGTTGATCCGTCGTCGCCACGGCCAACTGATGCCGCAGCTGGTGCATGGCAATGTGGTATTTGACGCCGCCACCCGCAGCGTGAGCTGTAACGGTGAACCGGTCACGCTGACACCGCGCGAGCTGGCGGTGCTGGAACTGTTTTTGCACAACAAGGGGCGGGTGCTGGCGCGGCCGCTGATCCAGGAAAAATTGTACAACTGGGACGACGAGGTCAGCAGCAACGCGGTAGAAGTGCATATTCACCACCTGCGACGCAAGTTGGGCAATAGTTTTATCCGCACCATTCACGGCGTGGGTTATACCCTGGGGGATGTGCCGTGAAACATCTTAGTCTGCGGTTGCGGCTGATCCTGATCTTCAGCCTGCTGGCATTATTGACCTGGTGCTCCGCCAGTTTGGTGGCGTGGATGATGACGCGCAACAACATCAACGAAGTGTTCGATACCCAACAGATGTTGTTCGCCAAACGCCTGGCGACCGCCAATCTGGGGGATCTTTTGGCCGACGAAAATGCACGCAGCCTGCCGAAAACCAAGAAGCTGGTGCATCACGGTAAACGCGGCGAGCAGGACGACGACGCGCTGGCGTTCGCCATTTTCGACCGTAACGGCAAGATGTTGCTCAATGATGGCGAGAACGGGGCGGATTTCCTGTTTGATGGCGAGCGAGAAGGCTTTACCGATGGTGAACGCAAAGGTGATGACGACAGTTGGCGCCTGCTGTGGCTGACCAGCCCGGACGGGCGTTATCGCATCGTCGTGGGGCAGGAGTGGGACTATCGACGCGATATGGCGTTGGGCATGGTGACTGGGCAACTGGTGCCCTGGCTGGTGACGCTGCCGATCCTGATGCTGCTGATTGCCTTGATGGTCGGGCGAGAACTGAAGCCATTGCGCACGGTCGCCGCTGGACTGCGCAAGCGCGCTCCGGATGACGCCACACCGCTGGACGCGCGCCAGGTACCTACCGAAGTGCGCCCACTGGTGGATGCGCTTAACGCGCTGTTTGCCCGCATTAATGCGCTATTGGTGCGTGAGCGGCGCTTTACCTCCGATGCGGCCCATGAGCTGCGCAGCCCGCTGGCGGCGCTGCGGGTGCAGACGGAAGTGGTGCAACTGGCGGGTGATGACGAACAGATGCGCGAGCATGCGTTGGAAAACCTGACGGTGAGTATCGATCGCGCGACCCGGCTGGTGGATCAGCTGCTGACGCTTTCGCGGCTGGATTCACTGTCTGATCTGGCCGAACTGGAAGCGGTCGACTGGGGGCAACTGGTGCCGATGACCCTGGCCGAACAGGATCGTCATGCCCATGCCGCAGGTGTCACGCTGCGCTATGAACAGCAGGGCACACCACCGCCGTTACAGGGGCAAGCGCTGTTGCTGTCGCTGCTGGTGCGCAATCTGGTGGATAACGCAGTGCGTTACACGCCGGCAGGCGGCACCGTTACGGTGAAGCTGACAGAGCGGATGCTAAGGGTCGAAGACGATGGTCCGGGCGTGACGGAGGAACACCTGACAAGGCTGGGGGAACGTTTTTATCGCCCACCAGGACAGGAACAAACCGGCAGCGGGCTGGGATTATCCATAGTGCAGCGTATCGCCAGTTTGCACGGTCTGCGCGTCAGCTTTGCCAATCGGCCGGAAGGGGGATTTGTCGCGCAGGTGGTGCTGTGAGGGCGCCGTATATGAACTGCGCACGACGCTGGCGTTTACTTGGGTTTATGCCACAGTTCCATGCCGTTTTCCGGCACGCGCTTCAGGCAACTGGTCAGCGACTCGCCGTCCGGGAAAATCAGGTCAGGGGCGATTTCCGCCAGCGGGTAGAGCATGAACTCGCGTTCTTTCAGGCCGTAATGCGGCACCGTCAGGCGATCGGTATGAATAACCTGATCGCCGTACAGCATGATGTCTAAATCGAGGGAGCGTGGGCCCCAGCGCTCATCTTTGCGCACGCGGCCCTGATTGCGTTCTATCGCCTGGGTATGATCCAGCAGCTGTTCCGCAGGCAGCAAGGTATCCAGCGCCACCACCGCATTGAGAAAGTCCGGCTGGTTTTGCGGCCCCAGCGGCTTGGTGCGATAAAACGAAGAACAAAGGATCAACCGGGTGCGCGGGAGATGCTCCAGCGCTTCCAGTGCGGCCTTGACCTGTTGCAACGGGTGCGCCAGGTTACTGCCCAGCGCGATATAAACGCGGATCATTATTCCCCTTCTTTACGCGGCGTCCGACGGCGAGGGCGGCGTTGACGCGTGCGGCGCGGCGCCGGATCGTCACCCAAGGTACTCAACATGTTCTTTTGTCGCGCCGGGGTGGCTTCCTGGAACTCGCCCCACCATTCGGTCAGACGCAACATCTCCTGGTTTTCTTCCACTTCGGCACGCAGCGCCAGCAGATCGTAAGCGGCGCGGAATTTCGGGTGTTCCATCAGCTTGTGCGCGCGCTTGCCCTGGCGGCGAGACAGACGGAGCTGCAACTGCCAGATATCGCGAACCAGCGTGGTAATGCGTTTCGGGATCGCCAATGAACGGCATTGCTCGTCCAGCACGTCATTCATGGCCAGTGCGAAGGCGTCGTAGTACGCCAGACCGCTTTCCTGCGCCAGTTTCTGCGCATGTTCCAGCAGCGGATACCAAAGCATAGCAGCAAACAGGAATGCCGGATTGACGCGCATGTCGTTTTGCAGACGGTAGTCGGTGTTCTTCAGCACCTGAACCAGAATACGCTCCATTGGCGTGTCATGGGTCGGGGTGAAGTGACGTGCGATCTGCGGGAACAACGGCTGGAACAGCTGGTATTCACACAGCTTCAGATAGGTTGGGTAACCGTAGCCTGCCTGCAGCAGTTTCAGCGACTCTTCAAACAGGCGCGCCGGTGGGATCTCATGCAGCAGCGAGGCCAGACGCGGGATCGGCTCGGCGGTTTCGTCACTGATGGTCATGTCCAGCTTGGCGGCAAAGCGCACTGCACGCAGCATACGTACCGGGTCTTCGCGGTAGCGGGTTTCCGGATCGCCAATCAGACGAATCACGCCCTGCTTCAGGTCGCGCAGGCCGTCGACGTAATCACGCAGGGTGAAGTCCGCCACGCCGTAATACAGGCTGTTGATGGTGAAGTCGCGACGCTGAGCATCTTCTTCGATCGAACCGAAGATGTTGTCGCGCAGCAGCATGCCGTTTTGGGCCTGCTGGGAAGAGTTTTTGTCAGAATCCGGCGTTTGCTGTTCGTGGTGGCCACGGAAGGTGGCAACCTCGATGATTTCCGGCCCGAACATCACGTGCGCCAGGCGGAAACGGCGGCCCACCAGGCGGCAGTTACGGAACAGCTTGCGCACTTGCTCCGGCGTGGCGTTGGTGGTGATGTCGAAATCTTTCGGTTTTTTGCCCAGCAGCAGGTCACGTACACCGCCGCCGACCAGATAAGCTTCGAAGCCGGATTTATTCAGGCGGTACAGGACCTTCAGCGCGTTCTCACTGATGTCTTTACGTGAGATGGAGTGCTGATCGCGGGGGATAACGGTCATTGGGCCGGTTCCCTCTGCGGCAGGAAAAGGTGGGCGTTTACGCGGTGCCTGCCGGCGGGCAGGAGTATCTCTGCCGCGATCGGCGGAACGTTGCTGCGGCGCAGACGGCTTCGCAGCCACCGCGCTTTCTTCGCGGACTACGTTTGTATCGCTGACCGGCGCATCGTCACGCGGCAGCTTGTCATCGCGGGTTAGCACCTTACGGCAGAAATTGGCTACTCGGGTAAAAATGGTACACCTCGATAGTGTCTGAAAAAAATGGCGCTAACAAAAAATAGCGGCTAATCATAGCTCACCATGGCTCTTTTGAGAATGCTGATGTGTTTTCGTCCAGGGGAATAGCCTCCTGACGCGGCACATCATCCAGCTTCCAGTGTGCGATCGCCCAGCTCAATAATAACGGCAGGTCAAGATCTTGCCAGCTTTCCGGCAGCGGTTGGCGCAGAAACTTCAGTGCGGCAACCAGCACCGGGCGGGGATCGCCTGCGGGCAGCGCGGGCGCATGGTTTTGCTTCGACAATTTGATGCCGTTGGCACCCAGCGCCAACGGCAGATGAACATAGGCGGGCACCGGCGCCTGTAACTGACGGTACAGCGCAATCTGACGCACGGTAGGTTCGATCAGATCGGCGCCGCGCACGATTTCGGTCACGCCCTGAAAATGGTCATCAACCACCACCGCCAGGTTATAAGCGAACAGCCCATCGCGTCGACGGATAATAAAGTCTTCCCGCGCCAACGCCGGATCGGCCTGCAACTCTCCCTGCAGGCGATCGTGAAAGGCATAAACCGGGCTGGATTGGCGCAAACGGATGGCGGCGCCCTGCGGGCCGAGATTCAAAGCACGGCAATGACCATCATAAAGACCGCCAATCTGCTGGATACGACTGCGGGTGCAGTTGCAGAAATAGCTCAGTCCCTGCTGATGCAGGTGTTCCAGAGTGGCGCGGTAAGCTTCGTGACGTTGGGATTGATAGATGACCTGGCCGTCCCAGTGGAGACCATAGTGTTCCAGAGCGGATAAGATACGATCGGCCGCACCGGCGACTTCGCGCGGGGGATCGATATCCTCAATGCGAACCAACCATTGCCCGTGTTGGGCACGAGCCTGGAGGTAGCTTCCCAGAGCGGCAATCAGCGAACCGAAATGCAGATCCCCGGAAGGCGATGGGGCAAAGCGCCCCACATAATGTCTTTCTTGCATATCAGAGGGGAAACTTTCCCTTTTCTCTGTGCGGCGCACACTGACGCGCACGCCGCAGCGATAACAACTGTATTAGCCGGCCATCTGCTTTTCGCGGATTTCGGCCAGAGTCTTGCAGTCGATGCACAAATCGGCAGTCGGACGCGCTTCGAGGCGACGAATGCCAATCTCCACGCCGCAGGATTCGCAGTAGCCGAAATCTTCGTCTTCTACTTTTCGCAGCGTTTTCTCGATCTTTTTGATCAGTTTGCGTTCGCGATCGCGGTTACGCAGTTCAAGGCTGAATTCTTCTTCCTGAGTGGCACGGTCGGCCGGGTCAGGGAAGTTTGCTGCCTCATCCTGCATATGCGATACAGTACGGTCCACTTCATCCCTGAGCTGGTTGCGCCATGCTTCAAGAATGCGCTTGAAATGCGACAACTGGGCGTCGTTCATGTACTCTTCGCCCGGCTTCTCTTGGTACGGCTCCACCCCAGCGATGGCGAGAATGCTCAAGGACGAGGTTTTACGGGTTTGCCCTTCTTGCATGTTGCTTCTCCTACATACACACGCACTATCGAATCCCCAATGCGGGGGAAAAACAGGCCGCTATAAATACCAGATGGGGAGTAGGTTGGCAATTATTCCTGTCGCCTGCTTGACAATGGTGTGAAGGAAGGCGTATTTGGCGATGCGATAACCGGTAGTCGGATTATTTGTACCCGGTCAGCGCTAATCGATAAAAAACGGTAACTTATCGCAGAGAGATATACCGTCAGGTGATAATTTAGCCCCATAACAAACCACTTCTACGCCCAACTGCTGAACCTGTGCCAACAGTGCCGCATAACGCTCATCTATATGATGTGCCGGTGCGACCTGCTCAATACCGCTATGTAACACAGCAAAGAACAATACCGCCCGTTGCCCGTTTTCAACCACGCTTTGCAACTCACGCAAGTGTTTCTGTCCTCTGAGCGTTACCGCATCAGGAAAGTAACCACGTTGTTGTTGCAGTAATGTGACTGACTTAACTTCAATATAGCAGTTGGCTCGATTTTCTGCCTGTAATAACAAATCGATACGGCTATTTTCACTGCCATATTTTACTTCGCTGCTGATTTTACTGTAACCGGATAATTCATTGATTAGATTCTGTTCGATTGCCTCGCGTACCAGCCCATTGGCACGCAGGGTATTTACGCAGATCCAATCCCCCTGTTGGGTATGCGTCAGTTCCCAGCTGTGGGCGTATTTGCGTTTGGCATTATCCGAGGTGGAGTACCAAACGGTGTCGCCGGGAGTCGCACAGCCGGTCATGGCCCCGGTATTGGCGCAGTGCAGCGTGAAGGTTTCCCCTTCTGGCGTGACGACGTCCGCCAGAAAGCGTTTGTAACGTTTAATCAGCGTGGCATGGCGCAGGGGGGGCGTAAAAATCATGGGGTGTCCTGAGGGGCTAAGGGCCATTGTTCAAGCATCTGATAACGCGTGCGGCCGTTTTCAAAAACTGACTGGTATAAGGCGAATTCGTTGGCGCTGAAGTGCCAGCCCGGCGTTGCGGGCGGTATGGCGACCGGCTGGGTCGCGGAGCGCAGCAGGGTGATATGCGGATGAAACGGCATTGGGCTTTGGTAGCAGCCGCTGCGCGCCGCCTGCGAGCGCAGCAATTCCGCCAGTTGCAACAGCCCACGTGGTGCGCGCCGGGTGCCAAGCCAAACGACGCCGGGACGCGGCCAGTGACCGAGGTCATCGAGCACCATGCTGAAACCGGGCTGACTGATGCGACCGGCCAGTTTTTTCAACGCCGTTTCTTTCTGCGCCGTGACGTCGCCGAGAAAGGCCAGCGTCAGGTGCAAATTGGCGGCCGCGACCGGCCGACCGGCTTCCGGCGTAAAGGCATCGGCACGCCAGCGGATCACCTGCTGCTGCAGCGCATCAGGCAAGGTCAGGGCGAAAAACAGGCGGCGCGAACTGGACATAGATACCCGGCAAGTAAATGAAACGCAGAGTCTAATGCTACAATGTGCGCCGTCTAATGTTAACCACTACGGAGAGTTCTGTGTCTTCACTGCCCGTCAGCGCGGTTCTTGATGAATTGCTTACTGCGCTGCAATCCGCTCCGCAGGTTCTGCTGAATGCGCCGACCGGCGCCGGTAAATCGACCTGGCTGCCATTGCAGATCCTGGCTAAAGCCGGATTGCCTGGCCGCATTATTATGCTCGAACCCCGGCGGTTGGCGGCGAAGAACGTGGCGTACCGGTTGGCGCAGCAGTTAGGGGAAGAGCCCGGTCAGACCGTGGGCTACCGCATGCGCGCCGAAAGCAAAAGCGGGCCGGAGACCAAGCTGCTGGTGGTGACCGAAGGCATTCTCACCCGCATGCTGCAGCAGGATGCCGAGCTGCAGGGCGTTTCACTGGTGATCCTCGACGAATTCCACGAGCGCAGCCTGCAGGCCGATTTGGCGTTGGCGCTATTGCTGGACGTCCAACAAGGGCTGCGCGACGATCTGAAACTGCTGATCATGTCGGCGACGCTGGATAATGCCCGTTTGGCGCAGCTGTTGCCACAGGCACCGGCGGTGGTATCTGCCGGGCGCAGCTTCCCGGTAGAGCGCCAGTATCAGCCCCTGGCCAGCCACCAACGGCTGGAGGACGGCGTGGCGGCGGCGGTGAAGCGCCTGCTGTCTGAGCAAACGGGATCGCTGCTGCTGTTCCTGCCCGGCGTGGCAGAAATCAACCGGGTGCTGGAGCGGTTGAATGGTGAAGTGGCGGCCGATACCGAGCTGTGCCCACTGTACGGCGCTTTACCGCTGGCGCAGCAGCAGAAGGCGATTCAACCGGCGCCGACCGGTCGCCGTAAAGTGGTGCTGGCGACCAATATTGCCGAAACCAGTCTGACCATCGAAGGTATTCGGTTGGTGGTGGACAGTGGCTTGGAACGCGTTGCGCGTTATGACGTGCGCAATGGTCTGACGCGGCTGGTGACTCAGCGAGTCAGCCAGGCGTCGATGATCCAGCGTGCAGGCCGCGCCGGGCGTCTGGAACCGGGCATCTGCTGGCATCTGTTTGCCAAAGAGCAGGCTGAACGGGCGGCAGAGCACGCCGAGCCGGAAATCCTGCAAAGCGATCTCGCCGGTTTTTGGCTGGAACTGCTGCAATGGGGTTGCCATGACGTAGGGCAGCTGACCTGGCTCGACCGTCCGCCGGAAACGGCGCTGGCCGCCGCAAAAAGGCTATTGCAGCAGCTTGGCGCCACCGATGACGCCGATAAGCTCACGGCGCGGGGCCGACAAATGGCTGTTCTGGGCTGTGAGCCGCGTTTGGCGGCGATGCTGACCCACGGCGCAGAACTGGGGGCGGATGGGTTGGCGACGGCCGCTGCTTTGGCTGCGTTGCTGGAGGAACCCCCGCGCGGTGGGCAAATGGATATCGGCTACTGGCTGAGTCGTCCGCAGCCAAATTGGCAGCGCCGCGCCACACAGCTAGCTCGCCGTCTGCAGGTGAAAGCGGGGCGGATTGATGTCGAACTGGCACCGCGGCTGCTGGCATTGGCGTTTACCGATCGCATTGCCCAACGACGGGGGCAGGATGGCCGGTATCTGCTGGCCAACGGCATGGGCGCGGCGATGAATCAGGATGAAGCATTGTCACGTGCCCCCTGGCTTATCGTGCCAAGCCTTCTACAGGGGCACAACAGCCCCGATGCGCGTATCCTGCTCGCGTTGCCGGTGGAAATTGATGCACTGGCGGCGCAGTTGCCGGCGATGGTTTCCCAGCAAACGGCGGTGGAATGGGATGAAGAAAAGGGCACTTTACGTGCCTGGAAACGCCAGCAAATTGGTCGTCTGACGCTGCGTGCTCAACCGTTGGCCAAGCCGGCGGACGAAGAGCTGCAGCAGGCATTGATTAACTGGGTTCGCGCTCAGGGCATAGCGGTACTCAACTGGGATACCGCCGCCGAACAGCTGCGGCTGCGCTTGCAGTGCGCGCAAAACTGGTTGCCGGAGGCCGCCTGGCCGCCGGTCGACGATGAGTCGCTGTTGGCCTCGCTGGAGCAGTGGTTATTGCCGTCGCTCGATGGCGTGCGGGACATGCGCGGATTAAAACAGGTGAATATCGCCGAGGCTTTGGCGCGGTTGCTGAACTGGCAGCAAAAACAGCGGCTGGATAATGCGCTACCCACTCATTACACTGTGCCGACCGGCAGCCGCTTGCCCATCCGTTATGATGCTGGAAAACCTCCGGCGCTGGCGGTGCGTTTACAGGAAGTGTTCGGTGAACAGCGCAGCCCGATGTTGGCCGAAGGTCGCATCCCGGTGGTGCTTGAGTTACTCTCACCGGCGCACCGGCCGTTGCAAATTACCGGCGATCTGGCGGCGTTCTGGCAGGGGGCTTACCGGGAAGTGCAAAAAGAGATGAAAGGGCGCTACCCGAAACACGTGTGGCCGGACGATCCGGCGAATACCGCCCCGACGCGGCGCACGAAAAAATATCAGTAGCCTCGTCATATTTGACGCCGCATCTGTGTTGGCTGTGTTCACTTACCCGAATCACTTACTAGAGTAAGCTCATCGGGATAAGCTCTCTCACCGCGTTACTCGGCAGAGCCTCGCCCCGTTGGGGCCAGCGCAAGCGCTGTTCAACAAAACCGTTGGTTTTGTTGTGATGCAACGCCAATTATTTAGAAGAAGAATTCAGATGTTTCTTCTGTTCAGCGGTCTGGCGCCGCGACAGATTAAGCGACTCATAATGGCCGGCAGTGCCGCCAAGTCTGGAGAACAACAGCAATGGCTGGGGATGACCGCGAGCCCATCGGGCGCAAAGGGAAACAACCAACACGCACCGCGTCGCGCAAGCCGCCGCGCCGTCGTCGAGATGACGATTACGATGATTACGAGGAAGACGAGTACCAGGATGACGATGATGATTATGAAGACGAGGAAGAACGCATGCCGCGTAAGGTAAAAGCGACTCCGCCGCGTAAAAAACGCCGTTGGCTCGGCCTGCTGATCAAACTGATTCTGGTGGTTGCCGTGCTGTTGGCGATCTACGGCGTGTACCTGGATTCGCAGATCCGCAGCCGCATTGACGGCAAGGTCTGGCAGTTGCCGGCGGCGGTTTATGGCCGCATGGTCAACCTGGAACCGGGCATGCCGTACAGCAAAAAGGAAATGGTCAATTTACTCGAGGGCATGCAATACCGCCAGGTAAGCCGCATGACGCGCCCGGGTGAGTTTACCGTGCAGGCCAACAGCATTGAGTTGCTGCGTCGTCCGTTTGATTTCCCGGACGGCAAAGAAGGGCAGATCCACGCGCGTCTGAATTTCCAGAACAACCGTCTCGCGAATATCGAGAACATGGAAAACCAGCGCAGCTTCGGCTTCTTCCGTCTCGATCCGCGTCTGATCACCATGTTGCAGTCGCCGAACGGCGAACAGCGGCTGTTCGTGCCGCGCGCCGGTTTCCCTGACCTGCTGGTGGATACGCTGATTGCCACCGAAGACCGTCACTTCTATGAGCATGACGGCATCAGCCCTTACTCCATCGGTCGTGCGGTGCTGGCTAACCTGACCGCCGGACGTGCGGTGCAGGGCGGCAGTACCCTGACGCAGCAGTTGGTAAAAAACCTGTTCCTGACCAACGAGCGTTCGCTGTGGCGTAAGGCCAACGAAGCCTACATGGCGTTGTTGGTGGATTACCGTTACAGCAAGGATCGCATCCTTGAGCTGTATCTGAACGAGGTTTATCTCGGCCAGAGCGGCAACGATCAAATTCGTGGCTTCCCGTTGGCCAGCCTGTACTACTTCGGCCGTCCGGTGGACGAACTGAGCCTGGATCAACAGGCACTGCTGGTGGGCATGGTCAAGGGTGCGTCGTTGTATAACCCTTGGCGTAACCCGAAGCTGGCGCTGGAGCGTCGTAACCTGGTGCTCAAACTGTTGCAGAACCAGGGCGTTATTGATGCTGAACTGTACGACATGCTCAGCGCTCGTCCACTGGGTGTGCAGCCGAAAGGTGGGGTGATCACACCGCAGCCGGCGTTTATGCAGATGGTGCGTCAGGAGCTGCAAGCCAAGCTGGGCGACAAGGTTAACGACTTGTCCGGGGTGAAAATCTTCACCACGCTGGATCCGGTGTCGCAAGATGCGGCGGAAAAAGCGGTTGAAGACGGCGTGCCGGCCTTGAAGGCGGCTCGTCATGTTCAGGATCTGGAAGCGGCGATGGTGATTGTCGATCGTTTCAGCGGCGAAGTTCGCGCCATGGTCGGCGGTGCCAACCCGCAGTTTGCCGGGTTTAACCGTGCCATGCAGGCGCGTCGCCTGGTCGGTTCACTGGCCAAGCCGCCGACGTACCTGACTGCGCTGTCTGAGCCGGACAAATATCGTCTGAACACCTGGCTGGCGGATCAGCCGCTGACGCTGAAATTGTCGAACGGCACCGTCTGGCAGCCAAACAACTATGACCGCAAGTTCCGCGGGCAGGTGATGCTGGTGGATGGCCTTGCCTTTTCACTCAACGTACCGACGGTAAACCTGGGTATGTCGGTTGGCCTGGATCAGGTCAGCGCAACGCTGCAGCGTTTGGGCATTCCGAAAGCTGAAATCAATCCGGTGCCTTCGATGCTGCTCGGCGCGATTGGCCTGACGCCGATGGAAGTGGCGCAGGAATACCAGACCATTGCCGGTGGCGGTAACCGTGCTCCGCTGTCTGCGGTGCGTTCGGTGATTGCTGAAGACGGCTCAGTGCTGTACCAGAGCTTCCCGCAGGCGGAACGCGTGGTACCGGCCCAGGCGGCTTACCTGACGCTGTATGCGATGCAGCAGGGTGTAGCGCGCGGGACTTCCCGCTCATTGTCGGTGAAATTCCCCAACTACAATCTGGCGGCGAAAACCGGTACCACCAACGACCTGCGCGACAGCTGGTTTGCCGGTATCGACGGTAAAGAAGTGGCTATCGCCTGGGTAGGGCGCGATAACAACGGCCCAGCCAAGCTGACCGGTGCCAACGGTGCGCTGACGCTGTATCGCCGCTATCTGGAAAACCAGACGCCGCTGCCGCTGATGCTGCAACCGCCGGAAGGTATCAACCAGATGACTATCGACGGCAGCGGTAACTTCGTCTGTGGCGGCGGTGGGCGTACCATTCCGGTATGGACCGATAATCCGCAGGGGTTGTGCCAGGCGAGTCAGGCCGCTCAGCAGCAGCAACAAGAGCAGCAGCAACAGCCAGCGGGCGAACAAAAAGATGCTGACGGTGTTGCCGGCTGGATCAAGGACATGTTCGGCAAGTAAGCGACCTTGCATGTCACCGCTCAGGTGAAAAGTTTTTCTTTATTATTAAGCCCGTAACTTCCCGTTGCGGGCTTTTTTATTTCTCTGCGCAGTTTATTTCCACCTGCTTGATGTGGCTAAGCGGTTAATCGCACACCAATTTACCGGCTGAATTCGACTTGCAGTTTAATTTAGCTTCTGCATAAAATGCCGCGATTATAATAATTATTATCGTTTACATTCGTTATCAAATAATTCATCAGAGAAACCACCTATGTCGACCAAGCGTCTTCCTTCCGCGGCCAAGCAGAGCCGTTCTCACGTCAGTGGGTTAGCGATGACTATCGCTGCCGCCCTTGGCACGCTGGCTATGCCGGCATTTTCCGCCGATACCAAGTCCGCCGCCAAGGAAGAGACCCTTACCGTGGTAGGCAGCAGCCAATCGCAGCAGGAAAACGCCTGGGGGCCGGTAGGGACCTACGCGGCCAAACACAGTGCCACCGGTACCAAGACCGACACGCCGATTGAAAAGACTCCGCAGTCGGTTTCCGTCGTGACGCGTGAAGAGATGGATATGCGCCAGCCGGATACGGTAAAAGGCGCACTGGCTTATACGCCGGGCGTAATGGTGGGCAACCGCGGCGCCTCTACCGCTTATGATGCCGTAAATATTCGCGGTTTCAGTTCGGTAGGTACCAACATGTACCTGGATGGGCTGAAGCTGCAGGACGATAACTATTCCATTTACCAAATTGACCCTTACTTCCTGGAACGTGCGGAAGTGTTGCGCGGTCCTTCGTCGGTGCTTTATGGCAAGAGCAACCCGGGCGGGGTTGTCGCCTTGGTCAGTAAGCGGCCGACCACGGAAACCCTGCGTGAAGTTCAGTTTAAAATGGGTACCGACAATCTGTTCCAGACCGGCTTCGACTTTGGCGGGGCATTGGATGATGACGGCATTTATTCCTATCGCTTGACCGGTCTGGCGCGAGATGAAGATCAGCAGCAGGTCGGTGAGAAGAGCAAACGCTATGCGATTGCGCCTTCTTTCAGCTGGCGGCCGGATGATCGTACGTCACTGACATTCCTCAGCAGTTTCCAGGATGACCCAAGCGTGGGCTTCTATGGCTGGCTGCCGAAAGAGGGGACGGTACAAAATGGGATTAACGGCAAGTTGCCAACCAGTTTCAACGACGGTGAGCCAGGTTATAACAACATCTCGCGTAAGCAACAGATGGTGGGATACGCCTTTGAGCATGGCTTTGATGATGTGTGGACCCTGCGTCAAAACCTGCGTTATTCCAAGATGGACGTGGACTACCGTTCTATCTATGGCCAGGGCATCAGCGCGACCAATCCTGCAGAGTTGACGCGTGGGGTGATGAACTCGAAAGAGCATTTGTCGAGTTTTGCAGTGGACACTCAGGCGCAGGCAAAGTTTGCGACGGCAGCGGTTGATCACACCTTGCTGATGGGGGTGGACTACATGCGTATGCGTAACGACGTCGTTTATCAGTATGGCAGTGCTTCTAGCCTTAATGTGGTGGCGCCGCAGTACGGCAATCAAAGCTATACCATTACCGGCGGCGCCAGTCAGGTTAACCGCCAAGAGCAGACCGGGCTTTACGTGCAGGATCAGGCCGAGTGGAACAACTGGGTACTGACCATGGGCGGGCGTTATGACTGGAGCGACACCAACAGCACCAACCGCCTGAAACAGAATTTGGTATCAAAACAGAAGGACAACGAGTTCACCGGCCGCGCGGGTTTGAACTATGTATTTGAAAACGGTATTGCGCCCTATGTCAGCTACAGTGAATCCTTTGAACCTACTTCAGGGACTGACTTTAGTGGCAATACCTTCGCCGCTTCCAAAGGCAAGCAGTATGAAGCCGGGGTGAAGTTTGCACCTAAAGATCGCCCAATTACTGCCAGCATTGCGATTTATCAGCTGACCAAAACCAACAATAAGGTGGCGGATCCCGATCCGGATCACTCGTTTGCTAGCGTGCTAGGAGGGGAGATCCGCTCCCGCGGGGTAGAGCTGGAAGGCAAAGCCGCACTGACGGCCAACGTCAACCTGCTGGGGTCTTATACCTACACGGATGCCGAGTACACCAAGGACACCACGCTACAGGGCAATACCCCGGCGGCGATTCCAAAACATATGGCTTCAGTGTGGGCGGATTACACCTTCCATGAAACCGCACTCAGCGGGTTGACCCTGGGCTCCGGCGTTCGCTATGTCGGTTCCAGCTATGGTGATGAAGCCAACACCTTTAAAGTAAAGGACTATACGGTTGTAGATGCGGCGATAAAATACGATTTGGCGCGTTTCAATCTGCCAGGCTCCTCGATTGGCATCAACGTGAACAACCTGTTTGATAAAGAATACGTCTCCAGCTGCTTTGCCACCTATGGCTGCTACTGGGGCGCTGAACGTCAGGTGGTCGCCACCGCAACCTTCCGCTTCTAATCGGATTACCGGGGCGGCGCCATGTCGCCCCGGACAGAGTAGGACCTATGCAGGATAAACACCTCAATCACGACGCCACCTTTACCCTGGACAGCGCCAGCTTTGCCGTTCCCGGCCGCGTGCTGCTACAACCCTTGTCGTTGACCTTTCCCGTGGGGAAAGTCTGTGGGCTGATCGGCCACAACGGCTCCGGCAAATCGACCTTGCTGAAAATTCTCGGTCGCCACCAAAATCCAACCGCCGGTACGGCGCGGCTTAACCAGCAGCTGCTGAGCCAATGGGACAGCAAGGCCTTCGCACGTCAGGTCGCTTATCTCCCTCAACAATTGCCCGCCGCGGAAGGGATGACGGTGCGCGAACTGGTGGCGATTGGCCGCTACCCCTGGCACGGCGCCTTGGGCCGCTTTGGCGTTAACGATCGCCAACAGGTGGAAGAGGCGATTGCGCTGGTGGGGCTGAAGCCGTTTGCCAACCGCCTGGTCGACAGCCTGTCCGGCGGCGAGCGTCAACGCGCCTGGCTGGCGATGATGGTGGCGCAAGACAGCCGCTGCCTGTTGCTGGACGAGCCGACTTCGGCGCTGGATATTGCCCATCAGGTTGAGGTACTGGCTTTGATCCAACGTCTGAGCCATGAGCGTGGCCTGACGGTGATTGCGGTGCTGCATGACATCAATATGGCCGCACGCTACTGCGACCATCTGGTGGCGTTGCGCGGCGGCGAGATGATTGCCCAGGGCACCCCGCTGGAGTTGATGCAGGGTGACGTGCTGGAGCAAATCTACGGTATTCCTATGGGTACGCTGCCGCATCCAAGCGGCGGCGCGCCGGTGAGTTTTGTCTACTGATGCCTGATTCTTCTGATTTTCATCATGATGCCGTTCGCCGTCGCCTGCTGACGGCCATGGCGCTGTCGCCCCTGCTGTTTTCATTGCCGAGCCAGGCGGCGGCAACGCCACCCGATCTTTCGCGCATTGTGGCGCTGGAGTGGTTGCCTGTCGAGCTGCTGCTGGCTCTGGGGATCACGCCGCTGGCCGTCGCGGATATCCACAACTACAACCTGTGGGTAGAAGAGCCGAAAATGCCGGCGTCGGTGATCGACGTCGGTCAACGCACCGAACCGAATCTGGAATTGCTGCAGCAGCTGCGGCCCTCGCTGTTGCTGCTGTCGCAGGGATACGGGCCGACGCCGCAAAAGCTGGCCCCTATCGGCCCGACCATGAGCTTCGGCTTCAATGACGGCAGCGGCAAACCGCTGACGGTGGGCCGGAAGTCGTTAGTGCAACTGGCGCAGCGGCTGGGCCTTGAGGCACGGGCAGAGCAGCACCTGATCCAGTTCGATCGATTTATCCAGGATGCGCGTCAGCGGCTGCAGTCTTACAGCCGACAACCGCTGCTGCTGTTCTCCCTGCTGGACACGCGCCATGCGCTGGTCATTGGCCAGAAAAGCCTGTTCCAGGAGGTGATGGAACAGCTTGGGATCCAAAATGCCTGGGAGGGGGAAACCAATTTCTGGGGTACGGCGGTAGTGGGCATTGAGCGCCTGACGGCGGTAAAAAATGCGCGCGCGATTTATCTCGATCACGGCAATCAGGCCATGATGGAAAAAGTCAGTTCTACCCCACTGTGGCAGGCATTGCCGTTTGTCAGGCAGAACCAATTGCGTCAGGTGCCGGCTGTGTGGTTTTACGGCGCGACGCTGTCAGCGATGCGTTTTTGCCATCTGCTGGAGCAGGCGCAGGAGAGTTATTCATGAGCGCACGCATTCGCGCATTACCGCTGACATTGCTGCTGTTACTGTTGGCGGCGGCGGGCGGCCTGACGATCTACAATCTGCTGCAACAGCTGCCCTGGGCACTGTGGGGACAGGCGCTGAGCGCGCCGAACATCGACGATGTGCGCCAAATGTTGTTCCACTACAGCCTGTTGCCACGGCTGTCGGTGTCTCTGTTGGCCGGTGCCGGCTTGGGGCTGGTTGGCGTACTGTTCCAGCAGGTGCTGCGTAATCCGCTGGCGGAACCGGCGACGCTCGGCGTGTCAGCTGGGGCGCAGCTTGGGCTGACTATTGCCACTTTGTGGATGTTGCCGGGCGGTGAGATGACCCGGCAACTGGCGGCAATGGCTGGCGCCATCCTGGTCGGTGGGCTGGTGTTCGGCGTGGCCTGGGGCAAACGTATGTCCCCGGTGACGCTGATCCTGGCCGGGCTGGTGCTGGGGCTGTATTGCGGGGCGGTCAACAGTCTGCTGGCACTGTTCAATTACGATCAACTGCAGGGTCTGTTCCTGTGGAGCACCGGTGCGTTAAACCAGCAGGACTGGAGCACCGCGCAGTTTATCCTGCCGCGCCTGCTGATTGCCGGGGTGTTGGCTGTGCTGCTGTTGCGCCCGCTGACCTTGCTGGGGCTGGACGATGGCGTTGCGCGCAATCTGGGTTTAGGGTTGTCGATGGCGCGTTTTTGCGCGCTGGCGGTGGCGATAATTTTCAGTGCGATGTTGGTGAATGCGGTAGGCGTCATTGGCTTTATTGGCCTGTTTGCACCGCTGATGGCAAAAATGCTGGGCGCGCGCCGTCTGGCGCATCGCATGATGCTGGCGCCGTTGCTGGGGGCGCTGCTGCTGTGGTTGACCGACCAGGTGATGATCTGGTTGACGCAGGTCTGGCGTGAGATCCCGACCGGGGCGGCAACGGCGCTGTTTGGTGCTCCGCTGTTGCTGTGGTTGTTGCCGCGGTTGCGCAGTGCCGCTACGCCGCCACCAATGAACCTGGGTGACAGGGTACCTGCCGAACGCGGTCATCTGTGGGGTTGGGCAGCACTGGCAGCGACGGTGTTGCTGGCCGGCATTGCCGTGGCATTGATGTTTGGTCAGAACGCCACAGGCTGGCACTGGAGCCAGGGCGCAGAGCTGGAGTCATTGATGCCGTGGCGCTGGCCACGCGTGCTGTCAGCGCTGGCTGCGGGCATGATGCTGGCGGTGGCGGGGACCTTGATCCAAAAGCTGACCGGCAACCCGATGGCCAGCCCGGAAGTGCTGGGTATCAGCTCCGGCGCGGCCTTTGGCGTGGTGGTCATGCTGTTTATCGTGCCGGGGGATGCCTTTGTCTGGCTGCTGCCGGCCGGCAGCCTGGGGGCAGCGGCGACGCTATTGGTGATTATGATCGCCGCCGGGCGCGGTGGTTTTTCCACCGAACGCATGCTGCTGGCCGGTATTGCGCTCAGCACGGCCTTTACCACCACTATTTTCCTGCTGCTGGCGAGCGGCGATCCGCGTATGGGCGGGTTGCTGACCTGGATTTCAGGTTCCACCTACTCGGTGACGCCGGAACAGGCGATACGTACGGCGGCCATTGCTGCGCTGCTGATCGCGTTGGCGCCATTGTGTCGCCGCTGGCTCAGTATTCTGCCTTTGGGCAGTGCCACGGCCCGTTCGGTGGGGATTGCGCTAACGCCGGTGCGAGTGGTCATTCTGCTGCTGGCTGCTACGCTGACGGCGATGGCGACGTTGACCGTGGGGCCGTTGAGCTTTATCGGCCTGATGGCGCCGCATATGGCACGTATGCTGGGCTTCCGCCGTGCGTTACCGCAGATGGTGATAGCTGCGCTGTTGGGGGGCTTGCTGATGGTGTTTGCCGACTGGTGTGGCCGCATGGTGATGTTCCCGTACCAGATCCCTGCCGGGCTGTTGGCCACCTTTATCGGGGCGCCGTATTTCGTTTATTTGCTGCGTAAGCAAACCTCGTAACCGACGTCCTTCCTGCCGTTTCTATCCTCAAAGGCTCAGCATCGCTGGGCCTTTATTTTTTCGTATTTTCATACCATTGCAAAGCTTTGCGTACGGCTGCGCAGAGCGGGTATTCAGTGTGGAAAGGGGGCTGAGATCTGAGGGGCGGTGCATATACTGCGTGCGGGGCTCAGGATCCTATCTCGAGTGCCCATACTCACGTTAACTTGGTGTACATAGTACATTTCGTGGTGTACTTTGTACCTTAAATGGAGAGGGTGCCAGTGAGTCATGCGCTAGTATTTATTGAGACCCCGATGTTTACGCGGCAGATCAAGCTAATAGCCACGGACAACGAGCTAAAAGAACTCCAGAAAGAACTCATCGAATCACCGGGTAAAGGCGATTTGATACAGAAAACCGGCGGGTTGCGGAAAGTCAGGATGGCAACAGGCCCCCAGGAAAAAGGGGAAGTGCCAGAGTGATTTACTTTCTGGCGACCAAAGAGGTGATCTATCTGGTGATGGCCTATCCGAAAAGCATTAAAGACAGTCTGACCGATATGGAAAAATCAGAGCTGAAGAAATTAACGAAATTGTTGAAAGATGAGGTGTGACATGAGCTTTTTTGACGATATGAAAACGTCTCTTGAAGAAGCTGTCGCCATTAAGAACGGGGTTAAGTCCCCTGCTAATGTTACGCGTTCTGATATCGCAGATGTGAAGGCGATCAGGGCGCAGCTTAATGTTTCTCAGAGCGAAATGGCAAAGGTATTGGGTACCAGCGTTGATACCATTAAGAGCTGGGAAACCAAAAGACGTAACCCAACCGGGCTGGCTGCAAAAGTGTTGGCGGCGATCCAGGCTAACCCCGCTTTCTTCCGTGAGCTTGCCTCACACTAGACGATCTCCGGTGTTCTTATCCACGATGAAAGTGTCTGGGATGAGTAGATCATTACAGTCAAGTAAAGCCAGAAAATTGCTGGGTACACTTAAGCGCTAACAGCCAACTGTTGGCGCTTTTTATTTTCGTATTTTCATACCATTGCAAAGCTTTGCGTACGGCTGCGCAGAACGGGTATTCAGTGTGGAAAGGGGGCTGAGATCTGAGGGGCGGTGCATATACTGCGTGCGGGTGCTCTGGATCTTTCGTCCCGAGCATTCGTAAGGGATAGAAAGAGAAAAGCCCCGTGTCGATATACATCAACCCGAGGCCAACTCTAACGCCAGAGAACGTTAGGTTAGCTTCTTACCCGCCGAGAGGCAAGGAGAAGGAGGCATGATGCCGAACAAAGGGAGTGTCCTAAAACTGGTCGTTATTTGTGCCACTGTAATATCACTGGCATGGATAACACGCAGCAAACTTTGTGAGCTGCGGATCCGATCGGGCAACACGGAAGTTGCGGCCATTCTGGCTTACGAATCCAAAAGGTAAGGCAACCCAACGGCGGGAGTATTGCTCCCGCCTGTTGGTTGTTTGAGCGTGGATCCACGAGCACCCATCCGCTAAAAACAAAAACGGCAAGCCAAGGCTTGCCGTTTTCACATTCGATACGCAGGCTTATTTCAGGCCGGCAGCATCGCGCAGCAATTCTGCTTTGTCGGTCGCTTCCCAAGGGAAGTGCTCGCGGCCGAAGTGACCGTAAGCTGCAGTTTCGCGGTAGATCGGCTGCAGCAGATCCATCATCTGGATCAGGCCGTATGGACGCAAATCGAAGAACTCGCGTACCAGCAGGGTCAGCTGTTCGGTAGGGACTTTCTCGGTACCGAAGGTTTCCACCATGATGGAGGTTGGCTCCGCCACGCCGATAGCGTAGGAAACCTGGATCTCACAGCGGTCAGCCAGGCCGGCGGCAACGATGTTTTTCGCCACGTAGCGCGCTGCGTAAGCCGCTGAACGGTCAACCTTGGACGGATCCTTACCGGAGAACGCACCGCCACCGTGACGAGCCATGCCGCCGTAGGTATCAACGATGATTTTACGTCCGGTCAGGCCGCAGTCGCCCATTGGGCCACCGATAACGAAACGGCCGGTCGGGTTGATGTGGTATTTGGTGCTGGCGCTCAGCCATTCTGCAGGCAGAACCGGCTTGATGATCTCTTCCATCACCGCTTCTTGCAGATCTTTCAGAGAGATATCTTCGGAATGCTGGGTGGACAGTACCACCGCATCGATACCGACGATTTTGCCGTCGTCATATTGGAAGGTGACCTGGCTTTTCGCATCCGGACGCAGCCACGGCAGAGTGCCGTTTTTACGGACTTCGGACTGGCGCTGCACCAGACGGTGCGCGTAGGTCACCGGTGCAGGCATCAGCACTTCGGTTTCGTTGGTAGCATAGCCAAACATCAGGCCCTGGTCGCCAGCACCCTGTTCCAGAGGATCGGTACGGTCAACACCCTGATTGATATCCGGGGATTGCTTGCCGATGGCGCTCAGTACGGCACAAGAGTTGGCGTCGAAGCCCATATCCGAATGAACATAGCCGATTTCGCGCACGGTTTTACGGGTGATCTCTTCGATATCTACCCAGGCGCTGGTGGTGATTTCGCCGCCAACCAGAACCATGCCGGTTTTCACGTAGGTTTCGCAGGCTACGCGTGCTTTAGGATCCTGTTCCAGGATGGCGTCGAGAACGGCATCGGAGATCTGGTCAGCAATTTTATCAGGATGTCCTTCGGAGACGGATTCGGACGTGAATAGGTGTTTAGCCATGGTGTTCTTTACCTTGCATAAGACGGGTTAGAAATTACTGCACAGCGCTGGAGATCCGGCATCAAAGCGAAGGGTCTTCCGCTGATGGCGCGAGATGCTTCCTGCAACGCCCCTCAGGCAAAGCCGTTAAGCAGTTTATCAGTTAACCAGTATAGATGGATTAACATCTGGACGTCTATTTTAGGTCAGGCCTTAGCCGGATTGCCAGTATTTTTTTGCCCTTTCGCTCTTTTGCGCAAAGCTTCCGGCGCCATTTTCATCGCTTGAAACAGTTTCCGACAAATTTTCATTTTGCATTTTCCCCGTGTTATCGGTATAAACTGCGCGCGCGGCTCATTTGGTGCACAGTGCGGGGTACGAAGTTGTAAACTTCTGTGACGCCTCCACGGGTGGTCTGATTGTCAGCCGCAGACGCCAACCTTTGGCGTCGCCGCTTCATAGAACGGTCACGTTCTTACACTATTAATAGAGGCTCAGTCGTTCATAGAGGGCGACGTGCGTGGAGGTGGTTGGATTAATGATCCGTTGTCTACCGGTTGTTGGTTCTCAACAGCAGTGCCGTTCTGGCGCACATTCTTCTGCTATTTCCCGTCTTGTCTCTACACCACCTTCCAGGTGTGATAAACACTTGGGCGCTACTCAGGATTCTCGGGCCGGTTAACGGTCGTCTGAAGAACTGAACAAGGGTAGCCTGCAGCCTTCCTGTGGGATGTTTCTTGACCCGATTCACGAGGTTTGAACAGGGTGTCTTACAATTATATGAGTAATAAACCGATCGCTGACCGCGAACGGCAGTTTTATTCGCTGCCGCAAGGGCGGTTTGTTGGGTTGTTCTCGCGGGTTGTAGCTGCGATAGTGGCTGACTGTATCGTCAGTACGCGATGTGAGGCGAGTAATGTCTGATGATCTTTTGATTCACCGTCCGTCAGCAACGGGCGAATCTATATCTTTGCGCTCCATGCAGGAGGTTGCCATGAATGATCGTGATGCCAGCAAGATGCTGCGCACTTATAACGTCGCCTACTGGGGCAACAATTATTATGACGTCAATGAACTGGGCCACATCAGCGTGTGCCCGGATCCGGACGTCCCGCAGGCACGTGTCGATCTGGCCGAGCTGGTGAAGCAGCGTCAAAACGACGGTTTACGCCTACCGGCACTGTTCTGCTTCCCGCAGATCCTGCAGCACCGTCTGCGTTCGATCAATGCCGCGTTCAAACGTGCGCGTGAGTCGTTCGGCTATGAAGGTGGCTATTTCCTGGTTTACCCGATCAAGGTAAACCAACATCGCCGCGTGATTGAATCTCTGGTCAATTCCGGCGAACCGCTGGGGCTGGAAGCCGGCTCCAAGGCCGAACTGATGGCGGTGCTGGCGCATGCTGGCATGACCCGCTCGGTGATCGTGTGTAACGGCTATAAAGACCGTGAATATATCCGTCTGGCGCTGATCGGCGAAAAGCTGGGGCACAAGGTGTACCTGGTGATCGAGAAGATGTCCGAGATCAACATGGTGCTGGAAGAGGCCGAGCGGCTGAACGTGGTACCACGCCTGGGCGTGCGTGCGCGTCTGGCGTCGCAAGGCTCCGGTAAATGGCAGTCGAGCGGCGGCGAAAAGTCCAAGTTCGGTCTGGCAGCCATTCAGGTACTGAAGCTGGTGGAAACCCTGCGTGAAGCGGGCCGTCTCGACAGCCTGCAACTGCTGCACTTCCACTTGGGTTCGCAGCTGGCCAATATTCGCGATATCGCCACCGGCGTACGTGAGTCGGCGCGCTTCTACGTCGAACTGCATAAGCTGGGCGTGAACATCCAGTGCTTCGACGTGGGCGGCGGTCTGGGCGTAGATTATGAAGGTACCCGTTCGCAGTCCGACTGTTCGGTGAACTACGGCCTGAACGAATACGCCAACAACGTGATCTGGGGCATCGGCGACGCCTGTAATGAACACGGTTTGCCGCACCCGACGGTGATCACCGAATCCGGTCGTGCAGTGACCGCGCATCATACGGTGTTGGTATCCAACGTGATCGGCGTTGAACGCAACGAATTCAGCGAACCATTACCACCTGCTGAAGACGCGCCACGCGCGCTGGAAAGCATGTGGGAAACCTGGCAGGAAATGAACGAGCCGGAAAATCGCCGCTCGCTGCGTGAATGGCTGCACGACAGCCAAATGGATCTGCACGACGTTCATACTCAATATGCACACGGCATGTTGGATCTGACCAAGCGTGCCTGGGCTGAGCAGCTGTATCTGAACATCTGCAACAAGATCCAGCAGCAGTTGGATCCGAGCAACCGTGCACACCGCCCAATCATCGACGAACTGCAAGAGCGTATGGCTGACAAGTTCTACGTCAACTTCTCGCTGTTCCAGTCGATGCCGGACGCCTGGGGTATCGATCAGCTGTTCCCTGTACTGCCGTTGGAAGGCCTGGATAAGCCGCCGGAAGGCCGCGCGGTGCTGCTGGACATCACCTGTGACTCGGATGGCACCATCGATCACTACATCGACGGTGACGGCGTGGCGACCACCATGCCAATGCCGCCGTACGATCCGGAAAACCCGCCGGCGCTGGGCTTCTTTATGGTTGGCGCCTATCAGGAGATCCTCGGCAACATGCACAACCTGTTCGGCGACACCGCCTCGGTTGACGTGTTCGTGTTCCCTGACGGTACGGTAGAAACCGAGTTGTCCGATGAAGGCGATACCGTTGCCGATATGCTGGAATACGTGCAGCTTGACCCTACCGCACTGTTGGCCAAGTTCCGCGATCAGGTGAAAGAAACCGATCTGGACAGCGAACTGCAGGCGCAGTTCCTGGAAGAGTTCGAAGCCGGTTTGTACGGTTATACTTATTTAGAAGATGAATAAGTAGAGCGCTTCTGAAAGGCCGGGCATCCAACGGATGTCCGGCCTTTTTTATACCCTGATGCCTGACCGGCTATTTTATTTACTCATCTTTCAATTTTAGGACGTGTTTTTTCCACCAGCGGCTGGTAACGAATAAATATCCAGACGCGATAAGGAAAGAGTAACCTAGCGTTTTAAGCATTATGCCGGTGCTAATGGTTTCCCCTTTAACCAGAAAGACAAGCGCATAGCAAAGAAAGAAAAGCGAAAATATTTTGAGAAATTTTATAATCACTACCGCCCCTACAGATGCTGATAAGCGCGTTCATTACTACCACAGCGCTTGTTCACCTACAAGGCGCTGATAAAAATAGTCCACAGCGATCATGGATACGGGAACATAGATAAGCACTACCTCTATGGATATTTCATTCAGTGAGTCAAATTTAGAACAAAGATAACCCAACGGAATACTTGATAAGAAAGTGAGAGTTTCTAGCGTGATATAAAGTTTTTTGTTTTTAATTATTCGCCGTTGGCGCACAGGCATAATATTAAACATGGCTTTACTGATCTCGTGTTATCTAAAGGTGTAAAAATTACTTGTTAACATTTCTGTTGAACTATTTTTAATAAAGTGGGTTGCATAATTAACCTATATATTTTTATTGCCAGCTAAAGGGATCAAAATCACAAAGTTCAAACCTCGGCGGACGGCAACGGTCACACGACGGTAGGATTCAGGGTATATACTGGCTAACGACGAGCAGCCGATATGATGATGCGCGCTCTTGAAGCGCGAGCGAAATGCGGCGATAATCTGCTGCATAGGCAGTACTGAAACAGATTTCGAATGGATCCCTTTCTCGTCGGGCTAACGACGCGGGAGGGATTTTTTTTTGCCAGCGTCTGTGTGATTTTTCAACAGGCGAAACGTTGAAATATGAGGGTTTACTATGAGTACCTTAGGCCATCAGCCCGATAATTCCTTAGTGTCCAATGCCTTTGGTTTCCTGCGCTTTCCGCTGAACTTTATGCCTTACGACAGCGATGCAGAGTGGGTCATCACCGGCATTCCATTTGACATGGCAACCTCCGGCCGCGCCGGTGGCCGTCACGGTCCGGCGGCAATCCGTCAGGTTTCCACCAACCTGGCCTGGGAAGGCAACCGCTGGCCGTGGAACTTTGACCTGCGCGATCGTCTGAATGTCGTCGATTGCGGCGACGTGGTGTTTAACTTCGGCGATGCTCAGGACATGAGCGACAAGCTGCAGGCGCACGCGGAAAAACTGCTGAAAGCCGGCAAGCGCATGCTCTCCTTCGGCGGCGACCACTTCGTGACTCTGCCGTTGTTGCGCGCACACGCCAAACATTTCGGCAAACTGGCACTGGTGCACTTTGATGCCCATACCGACACCTATGCCAACGGCAGCCAATACGATCACGGCACCATGTTCTTCCATGCGCCGAACGAAGGCCTGATCGATCCCACTCGCTCGGTGCAGATCGGTATCCGTACCGAGTTCGACCATGACAACGGCTTCACCGTACTGGACGCGGCACAGGTTAACGATCGTAGCGTTGACGATCTGCTGGCTCAGATCAAACAGATCGTCGGTGATATGCCGGTTTATCTGACCTTCGACATCGACTGCCTGGATCCGGCATTCGCACCGGGTACCGGTACGCCGGTCATCGGCGGGTTGACGTCCGATCGTGCACTGAAACTGGTGCGCGGCATGCAGTCGCTGAACATCGTCGGTATGGACGTGGTAGAAGTCGCCCCGGCGTACGACCAGTCCGAAATCACCGCGCTGGCTGCGGCGACCCTGGGTCTGGAGATGCTGTATCTGCAAGCGGCTAAAAAAACCAAATAAGTTCCTAATAGTATTAACAGGCGGTTATGGGCGGTAAGCCGAGTCGCTTGTAACGGTACCATAGAGAAATACACACAACCGGTATCTATATACCCTATGGATTTCAAGTCGCAGCTAGGCACCCAGCTCGCTCATCCCCAGGAGCTTACTTTTGTAAGTGACTGGGGTGGGGGAGTGCAGGTAACAACGCTGTGACTTGAAAGACGACGGGTATGGAGAAAACATGCTGACCAAGCCTTCCACACGTCTTAACAAATATATTAGCGAGAGCGGCATCTGCTCTCGCCGCGACGCCGATCGTTATATCGAACAAGGCAACGTTTTTATCAATGGCAAGCGCGTTACGCTTGGCGATCAGGTATTCCCAGGGGACGTCGTCAAGGTCAACGGTCAGCTGATTGAACCTCGTAACGAAGACAACCTGATCTTTATCGCGCTGAACAAGCCGGTCGGGATCGTCAGTACCACTGAAGAGGGCGAGAAAGACAATATCGTCGATTTCGTCAACCACAGCACCCGTATCTTCCCGATCGGACGCTTGGACAAAGACTCGCAGGGGCTGATCTTCCTCACCAATCACGGCGATCTGGTGAACAAGATCCTGCGTGCGGGCAACGACCATGAAAAAGAATACCGGGTGACGGTCAACAAACCGGTCACCGACGACTTTATCCGTGGTTTGGGTGCCGGCGTGCCAATGCTGGGTACGGTGACGAAAAAATGCAAAGTGAAGAAAGAAGCGCCCTTTGTGTTTCGCATCGTGCTGGTACAGGGGCTGAACCGTCAAATTCGCCGCATGTGCGAGCATTTCGGCTATGAGGTCACCAAGCTGGAACGCACTCGCATCATGAATGTGAGCATGGCAGGTTTGCCACCGGGTGAATGGCGTGATTTAACCGACGACGAACTGGTCGAACTGTTTAAGTCGATAGAGGGTTCCACTTCGGAGGCCAAACCGGCGAAGAAAGCCAAACCGGCAGTGAGAAAACCGGCCGGCGGCGGGGCGAAAAGCGCCGACAAACCCAGCAACAGCGCGCCTGCGCGCAAGCGCTTTGCTCAGCCGGGTCGTAAAAAGAAAGGGCGCTGAGGCCCGGTAACATGAATACGGATCGGGGCGCATTTGCGGCCCGACTGCTTTACGCCCGCCTGGCTTCTCGCGTCATCCGCATCCGGCCAAACAGCACACAGCCCGCCAACAGCGTCACTAGCTGCGACACCATTAGCACCGCAAATCCTGAAGACACCTTGCCCTGGCTAGCCATTACCATGCCCATAATCATTGGCACAAACGCCGAGAACATATTGCCGATGCCGTTAATCAGTCCGTAGGCGCTGCCGACCGCCTGCGGCTGCGCATAATGTTGCAACAGGGTTGGGATCGCCGCCCCCTGAGCCCCCCAGCAGGCATTGGCCGCCAGCAGGAAGAAAGCAATCCAGCCGAGCTGATGACTGTGCATCACTCCATAGATACACAACGCAGTTGCCGCACCGCCAAAGGCGAAAATCAACGGTGCCTGATAGGGGCGAATGCGGTCAAGCAGCACGCCGCCGAGATATTTGGAGGCGATGCTGACGATAAACGGCAGCGAAGCCATCCAGCCCATCTGTTTGATGGAGAATCCTTTCTCGTCGGTCAGGTAAGCCGGCAGCCAGGAACTGGAGCCCCACAGGTAGCTCAGGGTCGCGATCTCGATCAGCATGATCCAACCCAGCATCGGGGTATGCCAGGCCAGGGCGAAGGTGTGCCAGACACGGCTCAGAACCGGCTGAGGATCGACGGCGCTCAGCGGTAACGAGCGCGGATGGATAAACAACCGCACCAGCGCTAGCCCCAGCAGCAGGTTGATCAGCGCCAGCAGATAGAAAGAGACCGCCCAGCCGAAGTGTGCCATCAGGAAACTGACCAGTGGAAAGCCAATCACCAGGCCCAGAGAAACGCCCAATGTGCTGACGGCATTGGGTTTACCGCGCTCATCGGCGGCGAAGTGATCGCCGATGTACATGGTTTTCAATGAGAACAGCGGCCCTTCGCTGACGCCAAGCAGTGCGCGTACCGCAAACAGCAGCAATAACGACCCCGCCAGCGGTGAGGCGGCAGTCAGTAGCGCCCAGAGCACAATGCTGAGCGTCAGCGCGCTGCGATAGCCCATCAGGGTTTCCAGAAAGGGCGTCAGCAGCATGGCGGAAAGCCCGTAACCGAGCAAAAACACCGTCATCAGCATGCCCTGATGCGCACGGTTACCGTCGAGCTGAAAGTGTTGCAAGAAGTCGGGGTTGACCAGCATCACGGCAATATTGACCCGATCGGCATAGGCGATGACGATCAGAAACAGCAGGGCCACTACCCCGAACCAGCGTTGACGTTGTTGCACAATGCGCTCCATGTACGCTCCTTTGGCGGGCGAATAACGAATTTAGACAGCAGTAAACTAACCCGCTGATTTCACAGTGGTGAAAAGCAGGTTTGAGCCGTTTTTATGTAAATTTATTGTTATCAAAAAGGGTGTTTCAGACAGCGAGATAGCACTTTTACTCGCATTGTATTAGCCAGATCAACGTCTTTTTATCCATGAATTAGTGATAGAAAGCACAGATTTCATCAGTTTTTCATATCGGTGCATTTTTTCGTGATCCTTCCCGCATTTGTCATGTTTAAACAACTTTCCATTAACAATTGCCGCTTTGCTCTCTTGACGAAAGTTTCACCAGACTTATAGTGAGTGTATTAAATAAGAAACTGAGTTTCATATATGAAACAATCAGATAGAGGACAAAAGCAATGAGCTGGACGAAAGTGTGTGAAGTGTCTCAGGTGAAAGAAGATTTTCCTTTCTCCGCCAACGTGGAAGGGAAAGAGGTCGGGGTGTATCTGATCGACGGCAACTATTACGCGCTGGAAGACGTTTGCCCACATGCCTATGCCTTGCTCAGCCAGGGGTTTGTTGATGACGGCAAGGTCGAATGCCCGTTGCACGAAGCATTGTTCGACGTACGTACCGGCCAATGCCTGCGTGAGCCAGGCGGCCGCGATCTGCAAACCTATGCCACCCGGGTGATCGACAATCAAATCCAAATCACCTTTATTGCGGAGGAGTAATCATGCAGCACATCACCGATTTCAATCCCTGGCTGCCGGACACCCAACAGGTGATCCCGGCGCGCGAAGGCGGCAATGGCCAAATCCATCAGCCGGGCCAATTTCAGAACGTCATCTGGCAAACCCGCGCTCGCGTACCCGACGGTTTCGAGACCGCGTTGGTCACGGCGCTGGAAGAGATCTTCGATCAGGGTGCAGAAGAGCTGGAGCAGATCGTTAGCGCCCTGAATCAGCGTCGCCTGTTCGATCGCAATGGCCAGCCGTGGAATGAGACGGCGTTCCGCGAATTCCTTCACGTTAACGGTTTCTGAGCAGCATCCGGGAGAAGACAATGACAGCAAACACAACATCCTCCGCACAAACCTTACAGGACTATCTCGACCAGGGGCTGCGCGGCATGTGGTATCCGGTGCTGGCCAGTTGGGAAATCGGCAATAACCCGGTGGGCATCACGCGGCTGGAGCAACAGATTGTGGTGTGGCGCGACGGCGACGGTGCGATCCATGCGCTGGAAGATCGCTGCCCGCATCGCGGTGCGCGCCTTTCCATGGGCTGGAACCTGGGCGATCGCATCGCCTGCTGGTATCACGGCGTGGAAGTGGGCGGCGACGGTACGGTCAAAGACGTGCCGGCGGTCGATCGTTGTCCGCTGGTGGGGCAGAAATGCCTGCGCTCTTACCCAGCCAAAGAAGCCTACGGTGCGGTGTTCCTCTATTTCGGCGTGACGGCGGATGAAGAGCCGGCTGAATTGACCTTCCCGCCGGAGCTGGCGGACGAAGCGGCCTACAGCAACTTCCTGTGCACCGCCAGTTGGGACTGCAACTACCAGTACGCGCTGGAAAACGTGATGGATCCGATGCACGGCACCTACCTGCATTCGTCCTCGCACTCGATGGCGGAAGGGGATCGCAAGGCGGACATGGCGCTGGAGCCGACCGACAACGGTTTCATCTTTAAGAAGAATGGTCAGATCGGCGTTAACTTTGACTGGGTGGAGTTTGGCAGCAGCGGCGCCTACTGGATGCGTTTGTCGATCCCGTACAAAAAGCGCTTCGGGCCGGGCGGTCACTTCTGGATCATCGGCATGGTGGTGCCGGAAGATAAGGATCACTGCCGGGTGTTCTTCTGGCGTATCCGTAAGGTGAAAGACTGGCAGCGTGACATGTGGCGCTTTATGTATCGCAACCGCCTGGAGTCGCTGCACTGGGACGTACTGGAGCAGGATCGTATCGTGCTGGAAAATATGGCCCCGAACGCGCGTGGCCGCGAGTATCTGTATCAGCATGATGTGGGGCTGTCTCGCTTGCGCCGCATGATGCAAAAAGAAGCGCAGAAGCAGCTGGCGAAGCTCAGTGAGCTGGAGGCGGCGCAGTGAACGGCTTGCTGACGGGAAAACGCATTGTGGTGACCGGCGCGGCGCGCGGGCTGGGGCGGAGTTTCGCCGCAGCCATCAGCGAGGCCGGTGCCAGAGTGGTGATGTGCGATATTCTGGCGGATGAACTGGCAGACAGCGCCGCCAGCCTGCGCGAGCAGGGCGCACAGGTTGAAACGCAGGTGATCGATTTGGCCGAACCGGCGTCGATCAGCGCGGCATTCAACGCCATTGCCGAAGGCGGTGCGATCGACGGGTTGGTGAACAACGCGGCGCTGGCTACCGGCGTCGGTGGCAAAACCATGATGGAATACGATATCGATCTGTGGGATCGGGTGATGCAGGTCAACGTACGCGGTACCTGGCTGGTGAGTCAGGCAGCGGTACCCCTGTTGGCGCAAACCCCACATGCCAAGATCGTTAACGTGGCTTCGGATACCGCGCTGTGGGGCGCACCGCGCCTGATGGCTTACGTGGCCAGCAAAGGAGCGATCATCTCCATGACCCGCTCAATGGCGCGTGAACTGGGTCCGCAGGGGATTTGCGTGAACGCAATCGCACCGGGACTGACGCGGGTAGAGGCCACCGAATACGTGCCCGCCGAGCGTCATCAACTGTACGAACAAGGGCGTGCATTGGCCGGGGCACAGCACCCTGACGACGTTAATGGCTCGGTGCTCTACCTGCTGTCGCCGTTGGCGAATTTCGTGACCGGCCAACTGTTGCCGGTTAACGGCGGCTTTGTTTTTAACTAATCAACCTTTAGCCAGGAGCAGCACATGGCGGACGATCAAGCGTGTAAATATCTGATCCCAGGACTGGATCGCGGGTTACAACTGTTGCTGGCGTTTGGCGAGCAGCATAAGGAAATGACTTTTGCCCAATTGCATCGCCTGGTCGACATGCCAAAGGCTACCGCCTATCGCGTGGTGCAAACTCTGGAGCATCTGGGTTTTCTGGAGCGCAACCCACGGACCAACACCTTTGCGCTGGGCATCAAAGTGCTGCGCCTCGGCTTTGAATATATCGCTTCTCTGGACGTTGCCCAGGCCGGTCAGCCGGTGATAGAGCAACTGCGCGATCGCAGCCAGTGCAGCAGTCATCTGGCGATCCGTGATGAGCGCGACGTGATCTACATCGCCCGCGTCAGCGCCGCCGGTTCGCAAATCAATCAGGTCAGCGTCGGCACCCGCCTGCCGGTGCACCAAACCTCACTGGGCCGCATGCTGCTGACCAGCGCTACCCGCGACGAATTCGACCAGCTCTATCCGCAGGAACAATTGCCGGGCAGCGGTCCGGGGACCCCGGCAGATCGTGAAGCGCTGTGGCAGATGGTGCAGCAGGATAAGGCGCGCGGTTATGTGATTGGCGAGTCGTTTTTCCGCCATGGCATCTCTTCGATCGTCTATCCAATCTTTAACCGCGAGCAGCGGGTCGAGGCCGTGGTCAGCATCATGGTGCCGTTCGATGAGATCCCAAAAGCAGATCGCGAACGGCTGCGCATGGAAGTGCGTGACGCCGCAGAGAAAATCTCCGGCTTTCTGGGCGCGCCGCCGCAGGCTAACGTCGGCTAACTGACAACCCCTTGTTTTCGTCGGGGGGCTGCAAGCCGCGTTCGCATTAATCGGGACGACTGTATTCGTCCCCTACCAATGAATCAGGCAGGGATAAGGCTCATGGCAAACAGGGGCCGGGGTTTGTCATGCCTGAAAACCGCATTCAGCGAGAACGTGAGGCACAACAATGAGCGTAATCGGAATCGAAAAACTGGAATTTGGCGTCGAAGATCTGCCAACCTGCGAAAAATTCATGCAGGACTTCGGCCTGCAGGCGGCACAACAGCACTGGGGCGAACGTCAACGTGAATTCACCACCCTGAGTGGGGCACGCGTGGTGCTGCATCCGTTGCAGAGCGAGACCTTGCCGGCGGCGTTTGAGGGCGGTTCGACTCTGCGCCGCATGACCTGGGGCGTGGGCAGCCCGGCGGAATTGGCCGCTTTGCAGCCGCTGTTGGCGCAGATGCCGGGCTTCCGTCAGGTGGGGGAAGAGCTGGAGTGTATCGATCCGAACGGTATGACGCTGCGCTTTAGCGTCAGCCAACAGCGCGAAGTCGATTTACCGGTATCGCCGATCAACCAATGGGGAGATGTGCGCCGCATCGATCAGCCCAGCCCGGTATATGCGCAGGCACAGCCGATCAATATTGGCCACGTGGTGTTCTTCGTCGAAGATCTGGCCGCCACCGAACGTTTCTACCGTGAGGTACTGGGCTTCCAGGTCTCGGATCGCTATATCGATCGAGCAGTGTTCCTGCGCACTCAGGCGCGCGGCGGGCATCACAACCTGTTCCTGCTGAAATTGCCGAATCGTCCACGTGGCCTGAATCACGTAGCTTTTACCGTGCGCGACATCCACGAGGTGATCGGCGGCGGTATCGCCATGAACAAAGAGAAGTGGAGCACCTTTATCGGCCCCGGTCGCCATCCGATTTCCTCAGCCTATTTCTGGTACGTCAACAGCCCGACCGGCGGCGCGTTTGAGTACTACACCAACGATGACTATCTGACTGAAAACTGGCAGCCGCGCGAGCTGGAACACTCGCTGGTGTCGTTCACCGAGTGGGCGGTGGAAGGCGGAATCGACCACGATACGCGCCGCCAGCAGAAAAAACCGGAGGCGCTATGAGCCAGCCAGAAGCGGCGGGGATCGTCATTATCGGCGGTGGCCAGGCTGGCGGTTGGGCGGCGAAAACGCTGCGCGATCGTGGCTATGCGGGCCGGCTGACGGTGATCAGCGACGAACCCTATGACTTTTATGAACGCCCGCCGCTTTCCAAGGCGGCGTTGCTGGACGGCGAAGCGCCGCTCAGCCGATTGTTCAGCGAACAGGTGGTCGCCGGGTTGAATCTCAACTGGTGCCGGCCGTTACGTGCCGAATCCATTGATGCAAAAAAACAAATCGTCAGCCTCAGCGACGGTCGGCAGCTGCAGTTTGATCAACTGCTGATTGCCACCGGTGGCCGACCGCGCCTGCCGGACGCCCGTTGGGCCAGTCACCCTCGGGTGATGACGCTGCGTTCCTGGGATGATGCGGCGAAGCTGCGTCAGGCGCTGCAAGGATGCCGTCGACTGGCGATCGTCGGTGGTGGCTGGATTGGGCTGGAGATTGCCGCTTCGGCGCGGCGCCTCGGTGCTGACGTGACGGTCTTTGAACGCCAGCCGGCGCTGTGCATGCGCAGTGTCGGCGCGGATGTCTCCCAAGCGCTGCTGGAATTGCATCAACAGCAAGGCGTGACCCTGCACTGCGGCTGCGGTGACATTCAGCTGGAAGATCGTGACGGTAGCGCCTGGATCGGCAGCGGCGTCAGCGATCCTCAGCCGTTTGATCTGGTGGTGGTGGGGATCGGCGTCGAGTTGAATCTGGAACTGGCGCGCAGTGCCGGGCTGAAGATTGACGTGGGGATCGTGGTTGACGGCCAGGGGCGCACCAGCCACCCGGCGATCTTCGCCGCCGGCGACGTGGCGCGTCACCCGACGCTGGGCCTGTGCCTGCAGTCCTGGGCCTATGCGCAGAATCAGGCGATCAGCACCGCTTGCGCGATGCTGGACGCCTTTGCCGCCCCTTACGATGACGTGGCCTGGCTGTGGTCGGATCAATACGATGCCAATATCCAGATCCTCGGCGTGCCGACCGGTGGCGTGCACCATGTGGTGCGGCGTACGCCGCAATCGCAGGTGTTCTTTACGTTAAATGCCGATCGTCAGTTGGTGCAAATGGTGGCGTTTAACGACGCTCGTACCATCAAGCTGGGCAAACGCTGGCTGGCCAGTGGGCGCGTGCTGGAACCGCAGCAGTTGGCGGATGCGGAGTTTTCTTTGATGGCGTTGAAATAACGCCCGTAACCTCGGGAGCGTTTCATGACTACGCAAGAGATTGACGCCCGCGCTGAACGGGTGGGGGATGCTGTTGCCGAAAATCCGCAGCAACGAGTGCGCTGGTCGGTGCCCATCGCGCTGTTTGCCTGCGTGCTGCTGGCGTTTTTCGACAAGATCAGCATCGCGGCGCTGTTTTCCGATACTGAATTCCAGCAGGCGCTGGGCATCAGTTTTGACCCGGCGCGGCTGGGGTTGCTGATGAGCGCGTTTTTGTTCTCCTACGGCATCTCTTCGATGTTGCTGAGCGGAATTGGCGACCGCTTGAACCCGGTCAAGGTGCTGATTGGCATGATGGTGGTGTGGGGCGTACTGATGGTGCTGATGGGCATGACGCGCTCTTATCACAGCATGATGACGCTGCGCATTTTGCTCGGCATTGCCGAAGGTCCGCTGCTGCCAATGGCCTACGCCATCATTCGCCAGGCCTTCCCGCAGCGCCTGCAGGCACGCGCCACCATGTTGTGGCTGCTGGGTACGCCATTGGGCGCCGCGCTCGGCTTCCCGGTTACGCTGTACATCCTTAACACCTTTGACTGGCAGACCACCTTCTTCTTTATGGCGTTCCTGACGCTGCCGGTGATGCTGCTGGTGCTGTTCGGCATGCGTCATCTCAACGTGTCACGCCCCGCGGCGGCTAGCGTTTCCAAACCGGCTATTGCCGAACGTAAACAGCATCGCCATGAACTGCTGCGCAATCCACATTTTTGGATGATCTGCCTGTTTAACATCGCCTTCCTGACCTACCTGTGGGGCATGAACGGCTGGCTGCCGAGCTACCTGATCAAGGGCAAAGGTATTCATCTGGAGCACGCCGGTTATCTGTCATCGCTGCCGTTTATCGCCATGCTGCTGGGCGAAGTGGTCGGCGCCTGGCTGTCGGACAAACTGGATCGTCGCGCGCTGGCCTGTTTTGTCTCGCTGTGCGGCGCCGGGCTGGGGCTGGCCGTGGTGCTGCAGCTGCAGGGCACTTACAGCGTGATCGCCGCCATGGCTTTCAGCACCTTTATGTGGGGGGCCGGTGCGCCAAACATCTTTGCCCTGCTGGCGAAAGCCACCAGCAGCAAGGTCAGCGCCACCGCCGGCGGTATTTTTAACGGATTGGGCAATTTTGCCGGTGCGCTGGCACCGGTGCTGATGGGGGCGCTGATCGCCGCCACCGGCAACATGGATAACGGCTTGCTGTTCCTGGTGGTGATGGCCCTGATCGGCTGCATCATTCTGCTGCCGTTGCTGAAGAAGTATTGATTTAACCGTTTGATTCAACAGAGGAGTTACAACATGTCCCAGGTTGAGAAGCAAGCCGGCGTCAAGCCGCAGGATCAATCGATTGAGCATTGGGTGGAATCGCGTATCGCCCGCTTTGAAGGCCGTAAATATGACTGGAACGCGTTGAAGTTCCAGGCCGATTACGACCCGAAATACCGCCGTGCGCAGATGCGCTACATCGGTACCGGCGCCACCGGGGTAGCCAGCGACACCAATACCATTCCGGCAGGCAACTTCACCTTCTCCACCATGGTGCTGCCTTCGAAGTGCGAGGGCCCGTTGCACCTGCACGATGACGTGGAAGAGGTGTTCTTTATGCTGAAGGGCAGCATCACGCTGATGATCCAGGACGGTAGCGAATATTACGAAACCAAGCTGAAAGAGCGCGATCTGATCTCGGTGCCGGCCGGAGTCTACCGTGGGTTGTTCAACCACGGCGAAGAAGAGGCATTGATGTGCGTGATGCTCGGTACCGCCAAACCGGAAACCCCGACCTACCCGGCGGATCACCCGTTATCCAAAGTGAAACGCAACTGATGAACGGCCTGGCGCAACGTCAGCAGGCGCGCTGCGGGGAGTTTACCCTGAGCTGGCGCGAGGCGGGTCACGGTCGCCCGGTGGTGTTGCTGCATGGCATCAGTTCCGGTTCGGCTTCGTGGATCAAGCAGTTCAATGACTCGGGGCTGGCCGACGGTCATCGCTTGCTGGCCTGGGACGCCCCAGGCTACGGCGGCAGCCTGCCGCTGACGATCAGCGAGCCGGATGCCGCCGCCTACGCCGCCGCGCTGGCGGCGCTGGTGGCGCACTTGCAGTTGGAGCAACCGCTGATCGTCGGCCACTCACTCGGTGCCTTGATCGGTAGCGCCTATGCTGCCGGTTATCCCGACGGATTATGTGGGCTGGTGCTGGCGGATCCGGCGCAGGGCTACGCCAACGCACCGCTGGAGAAACGCCAACAGGTTTATAGCCAGAGAAAACAGATGATTGAGCAGCTTGGGCCGCAGGGCTACGGCGAGCAGCGAGCGGCGGCGTTACTGCGTGAAGCTGCGGATCCTCAAGATATTGCCTGGGTACGCAACGGCATGCAGCAGCTGGATCCCGAGGGGTTTCTCAATGCCGCCTGGATGCTGGCCAACGACGATATCGGCCGCTATCTGGCGCAGTACCGCGGCCCGTTGCAGGTGTGGTGCGGTGACTGCGATCGGATCACGCCACCGGAAGCGGCGGCGGTGCTGGCGCAACAGCAGGACGCGACACTGCGCCTGATTGAGGGGGCCGGGCATGCCAGCTATCTCGATGCGCCGGGGCAATTTAACCGCTATCTGCAGGATTTTACGGGAGCAATTCAACCATGAATTTTCAGCTTGAGAAACGGGTCGCGGTGGTCACCGGCGGTTCGTCGGGCATCGGTTTCGAAACCCTGCGTCTGCTGCTGGCGGAAGGCGCGAAGGTGGCATTTTGCGGCCGCAATCCGGACAAACTGGCCGGTGCCGAAGCCAGCCTGCGCCATGAGTTTCCGCAGGCGGAGATCCTGGCACTGTGCTGCGACGTGCTGGATGAGTCGCAGGTAACGCAGTTTGCCGCCCAGGTAACGGCACGTTTCGGCGGCGTAGATTTGTTGATCAACAACGCTGGCCAGGGGTTCGTTGCGCATTTTGATCAAACGCCGCGCACCGCCTGGCTGCATGAGGCGGAGCTAAAGCTGTTCGGCGTGATTAACCCGGTGCAGGCATTTTTGCCAGCGTTGGAGCGTTCGGATATCGCTTCCATCACCTGTGTGAATTCGCTTTTGGCCTTGCAGCCGGAAGAACACATGATCGCCACCTCGGCAGCGCGTGCGGCACTGCTCAACATGACGCTGACGCTGTCGAAAGAGCTGGTGGACAAGGGCATTCGCGTCAACTCGATCCTGTTGGGCATGGTGGAGTCCGGCCAGTGGCGCCGCCGCTTCGACGAGCGCAGCGATAAAGATCAAAGCTGGGAGCAGTGGACGGCGGCGATTGCCGAACGACGCGGCATCCCGATGAAACGCCTGGGGAAACCGCAGGAGCCGGCACGGGCGCTGTTGTTCCTGGCTTCGCCTCTGGCGTCCTTTACCACCGGGGCCGCGCTGGACGTCTCCGGCGGCTTTAACCGCCATCTTTAACCGCAGAGGCTGAAAAGATGAAGAAGATCATGATGATTGGTTACGGCGCAATGGCCACAGAGGTGCTGTCCCGCCTGCCGGACGGGGTGAGCGTTGGCTGGATTGTCGCGCGTGCGGCTCATCATGCGGCGATTGCCAACGCCTTTGGTGGCCAGGTGCAGGCGTTGATCCACCCCGACCACTGTGCTGAAAAACCGGATCTGGTGCTGGAGTGCGCCAGCCAGCAGGCGGTGGCGGAGTTCGGTGAGGCGGTGGTCACGCGCGGTTGGCCTTTAGCGGTGATCTCTACCGGCGCATTAGCGGATGCCGCGTTGCAGCAGCGTTTGCAGCAAGCCTGTCGGCAGCATCGGGGCCAGGTGATCGTGCTGTCCGGTGCGGTGGCGGGCATGGACGGCTTGGCGTCGGCACGTGAGGGCGGTCTGGACAGCGTCACTTATCAGGCGTGTAAAAGTCCGGCCAGCTGGCGCGGCAGTATGGCAGAGCAATTGATTGATCTCGATGCGGTAAGCGAGGCGCAGGTGTTTTTCGAAGGCTCGGCGCGGGAGGCGGCGCGGTTATTCCCGGCGAACGCCAATGTGGCGGCGACCATTGCGCTCAACGGCCTGGGAATGGACGCCACCCGGGTGCGGTTGCTGGTCGATCCCGCGACCCGACGCAATACCCACCGGCTGCAGGTGTGCGGCAATTTCGGTGAGTTTCATATTGAGCTGAGCGGCAACCCGCTGGCAAGCAATCCCAAGACATCAACCCTGGCGGCGCTGAGCGCGGTACAAGCCTGCCGCCGTCTGATCGACGGTGGTTTTATTGCCTGAACGGCAGGAGCGAGTATGGAAAGGTTAAAGATTTTTGTGGCTGGGCGTTGGTGTGAAGGGCGTGGCGATGAAATGGCCTCGCAGTTCCCGGCCGACGGCAGCGTGAATGCGCGGCTGCGTGCCGCCAGTATTGAAGACGTCAATGATGCGGTAGCCGCGGCGGAACGCGCCTGGCGGGCCCCCGAGTGGCGTGGGCTGGTGCCGCATCAGCGAGCCAACATTCTGTACCGCGTCAGCAACCTGATTATGGCGCAACTGGAAGAGCTGGCGCAGCTGCAGACCCGCGACAACGGCAAACCCCTGGCGGAAACCCGTGGGCTGGTGGCCAGCGCGGCGGCGACGGCTCGCTACTTTGCCGCTGCCTGCGAGGTGCTGGAGGGCGAACTGCCGACCCAGCGCAGCGCGGAGATCATGACGTTGAGCCAGTATCAGCCGCTGGGCGTGATCGCGGCCATTACGCCGTGGAACTCGCCGATCGCCAGTGAGATGCAAAAGGTGGCCCCCGCACTGGCGGCGGGCAATGCGGTGATCCTCAAACCAGCCGAAGCGACACCGCTGATGGCGCTAAAACTGGCGGAACTGTTTGAGCAGGCAGGCCTGCCCGCCGGACTGCTTAGCGTGCTGCCGGGCAAAGGCTCGGTGATTGGCGAGGCGCTGGCGCGTCACCCGTTAGTGAAAAAGATTTCTTTTACCGGGGGGACCAATACCGGTCGCCATTTGGCGCATATCGCCGCCGAGAAGCTGATCCCTACCTCGCTGGAACTGGGCGGCAAGTCGCCGACCATCGTGCTGGAGGACGCCGATTTGGAACAGGCGGCTCGCGGGATCTGCTACGGCATTTTCAGCTCCGCCGGCCAGGCCTGCATTGCCGGCTCGCGGCTGTTTGTGCACCGCTCGCTATACCAGCCGCTGCTGGCGCGCCTGAGTGAACTGGCGGCCGGGCTGCGGGTCGGCAATCCGCTGACGCCGGGCGTGCACCTCGGCCCGCTGATTAACGACAAGCATCGCCAAAGCGTGGCGGATTATGTGGCGCTGGCGCAGCAAGAAGGCGGCCGGGTGGTGATAGGCGGCGAAGCGCCGGCCGATCCGCTGCTGGCCGGCGGCAGCTATTACCTGCCAACGATTATCGAAGGGTTGAGTAACCGTGCCCGCGCTTGCCAGGAAGAGATTTTTGGCCCGGTACTGGTGGCACTGCCGTTCGATAACGAACAACAGTTGATCGAGCAAGCCAACGATTCGGTGTACGGGTTGGCCGCCGGGATTTGGAGCCGGGATTTCCCGCGGGCGATGGCGCTGGCGGAACAATTGGAAACCGGCACCGTGTGGATCAACACCTACAAAACATTCTCTATTTCTACGCCTTTCGGCGGTTTCAAAGAGAGCGGTCTGGGCCGCGAAAAGGGTCTGCACGGCATCAAGGCCTATATGCAGCAGAAAAGCCTTTACCTGGCGCTGAGCCATCAGGCGAACCGCTGGAGCGATTAGCTTTGATCGACGGTGCGTACCCCCTACAACGAACACAATAAGAAGGCAGATGATGAGCGATAAAATAACGGTTGGCGAGGCGATAGCCCGGACTCTGGAACAGTACGAGGTGTCGGCGATGTACGGCATCATTTCGATTCATAATCTGCCGATTGCCGATGCGGTAGGGCAACGTGGCAACATCCGTTTCGTACCGGCGCGTGGCGAAGCGGGCGCGGTCACCATGGCCGATGCCCACGGCCGTTTCTCCGGTCTGGGCGTAGCCTTGACCAGCACGGGCGCGGGGGCCGGCAATGCGGTCGGTGCCATGATCGAAGCGCTGAATGCCAACACGCCGTTGCTGCACATTACCGGCCAGGTGGAGAAGGCCTATCTGGATGCCGACGCCGGGTTCATTCATGAGACCCGCGATCAGTTGGGTTTCCTGCGCGCCTGCTCCAAACGCGCATATCGGGTCAACTCAGCGGAACAGGCGGTGGCCGTGATCCAACGGGCTATCCTCGATGCGCAGACGGTGCCTTGTGGCCCGGTGGCGGTCGAGATCCCGATCGATATTCAAAGTAGCCTGGTTTCCAGTTCGGTGCTGAGCCAGCCCGTGGCGCCTGCGCCGCTGCCGGCGGCCAGTGACGAGGCGGTTGAGCGCCTGTATCAGCGGGTGAAACAGGCCAAACGCCCATTGCTGTGGTTGGGTGGCGGTGCGCTGGCCTGCGCCGATGCGGTACGCAAATTGGCAGATGCCGGCGTGGTGGTGATCTCCAGCACCCATGGGCGCGGTATCCTGCCTGATAGTCATCCGCGCAGCCTGCGTGCGTTCCACAACTCACCGAGCATTGAGGCGATCCTGACGCAGTGCGATTTGACGCTGGTGGCCGGTTCACGCTTGCGCAGCAATGAGACACGTACCTGGACGCTGCCGCTGCCGCGCCCGCTGGTTCAAATTGATATCGATCCGGCGGCGGCCAACCGCAACTATCTGGCCGACGAGCAAATCAACGGTGACTGCGGCGCCTTGCTTAACGCGCTGGCTGCTCGTTTGAGCCCGGGTGAAAAAGTGAATGCCGAGTGGGATGCCGAGATAGCCACGGCGATACAGCAGGCGGAAAGTGCGCTGCGCCAGCAGTCGGGAGAGTATGCCAAATTGAACGACGCCATCGCCGCTGCGTTGCCGCAGGACGGTCTGTTGGTGCGTGATATCACCGTTTCCGGCAGCGTGTGGGGCAGCCGTTTGTTCCGCGCCATTTCGCCGCTTTGCAACATTCACTCGTTGGCCGGGGCGATTGGCATGGGCCTGCCAATGGCGATTGGCACGGCGATCGCCAACCCGCAGCGCAAGGTGGTGGGGCTGGTCGGGGACGGGGGGCTGGCGTTAGGCCTGGGCGAACTGGCAACCATGGCGCAGGAGCAGGCCAATATAACCCTTCTGATCATGAACGACGGCGGCTACGGCGTGATGCGGGGCATTCAGGACAAGTATTTTGCCGGCCGTCAGTATTATAACGAACTGCACACTCCCGCATTTACCCAGGTTGCCGAGGCGATGGGGCTGAAGGCGTGGAAAGTGGACAGCGCGGCGCAGTTCAACGGCGTGCTGGCGGAAGCGATTAATTATCCGGGGCCGTCGGTGGTGGAAGTGGATATGAACAGCATTGGGCCGCTAACCTTCGCCGGGCCACCGCAAAAGACATTGTACTGATGAAATGAAAAACGCCCGGCATCTGCCGGGCGTTGTGTTTTACTTGCCTGCTGCGATGCGCTCGCGAATATGCTGTGCGCGCGCTTCGGAAGCGGGGTGATCGTCGAACATGCTGCTCTGACGGCCGGCCTCCATTTTAGCCAGTTTTTCAAAGCTGGTGACCAGGCCGTTCGGGTCGATGCCGCGTTGTTTCAGCAGATCGAACGAATAGTCATCGGCTTCACTTTCCTGTTTTTGGGAGAACTGAGCGTTAACCAGCTTCTCGCCCATATCCGCCAACTGTGACTGCGACAGCGAACCTATGATGCCGCCGGTCGAGGCCGCTGCGGTACGCAATGCCACGGTGCCGTAAGCGACCTGCATTGCTTTGCGGGTATGGCCCAGCGCCACGTGGCCCATTTCGTGGCCCAGCACGCCTTCCACTTCATTGTCGGTCATCATGTCCATCAGCCCGCTGTAAACGCGGATACAGCCGTTGGCCATTGCCCAGGCATTCACGTCTTTTGTGACGTAGACCTTATAGTTGGCCGGCGTGCCGTTGATATTATCTCCCAACGCCGCTGCGATTTTGTTCAGGCGTTTGGCATAGGTACTGTCGGCCGGCGCGATTTGTGCCTTGCTGTCCATCTCTGCGCAGGATTTATCACTCAGGATTTTTACGTCGTTATTGCTCAGCGTCGCGGCCTGGAACGCCTGTGCGCCAGACTGCATCAGGGTATCGGTGTTCAGGTTTTGACAGCCGCTTACCAAAGTGGCAATGCTTAATGCAATCAAAGAGGTACGGATCTTCATAAAGCCATTTTCCTGTGAGAGTAACAAGGGGGTCGTGTCATTTTAGTTTAGGGAAATCTTGCCGCTTGAGACTAGTGTACGCCGACAATCGGGAAAATAGTGTTATTCCGAAAAACCGACCAATTGTGCTAATAAGTTGTGAACTCGCTCTCATTTGGTATTAGGGATTGCCGTTTTAATGCGGAGTCTGAGAAAATAGAAAACTTGACTGATTTTTTAATCCGACCTGGAGTAAAACATGTCCTCTCGTAAAGAGCTTGCCAACGCCATCCGCGCACTCAGCATGGACGCCGTACAAAAAGCAAATTCCGGCCACCCGGGTGCACCTATGGGCATGGCGGACATCGCCGAAGTCCTGTGGCGTGACTACCTGAACCACAACCCGACCAACCCGCACTGGGCTGACCGTGACCGCTTCGTCCTCTCCAACGGCCATGGCTCCATGCTGATTTACAGCCTGCTGCACCTCACCGGCTACGACCTGCCGATGAGCGAGCTGGAAAACTTCCGCCAGCTGCACTCCAAAACCCCGGGTCACCCGGAATACGGCTACACCCCAGGCGTGGAAACCACCACCGGCCCACTGGGCCAGGGCATCGCCAACGCCGTCGGCTTCGCCATTGCCGAACGCACCCTGGCCGCGCAGTTCAACCGCCCGGGCCATGACGTGGTCGACCACCACACCTACGCCTTTATGGGCGACGGCTGCATGATGGAAGGCATCTCTCACGAAGTCTGTTCCCTGGCCGGTACCCTCAAGCTCGGCAAACTGACCGCGTTCTACGATGACAACGGCATCTCCATCGACGGTCACGTGGAAGGCTGGTTCACCGACAACACCGCCGAGCGCTTTGAAGCCTACGGCTGGCACGTGGTGCGTCACGTGGACGGCCACAACCCGGATGCCATCAAGGCCGCGATTGAAGAAGCCCGCAAGGTCACTGACAAGCCGTCCCTGCTGATGTGCAAAACCGTGATTGGCTTCGGCTCCCCGAACAAGGCCGGTACCCACGACGTGCACGGTGCTGCGCTGGGCGCCGCCGAAGTGGCCGCCACCCGCGAAGCCCTGGGCTGGAAATACGCCGCCTTCGAAATCCCGCAGGACATCTATGCCCAGTGGGACGCCAAAGAAGCCGGCAAGGCGAAAGAAGCGGCCTGGAACGACAAGTTCGCCGCCTACGCCAAGGCCTTCCCGGAACTGGCTGCCGAGTTCAAACGCCGCATGAACGGTGAACTGCCGGCCAACTGGAAAGCCGACGCCAAAGCCTTCGTCGAGCAGCTGCAGGCCAACCCGGCCAACATCGCCAGCCGCAAGGCCTCGCAGAACGCGCTGGAAGCCTTCGGCAAGGTGCTGCCTGAGTTCCTCGGCGGCTCTGCTGACCTGGCGCCTAGCAACCTGACCATGTGGTCCGGCTCGAAAGCGCTGAACGTTGACCCGGCGGGTAACTACATCCACTACGGCGTGCGCGAGTTCGGCATGACCGCCATCACCAACGGCATCGCGCTGCACGGCGGCTTCCTGCCGTACTCCGCGACCTTCCTGATGTTCGTGGAATACGCCCGTAACGCGGTGCGCATGGCGGCGCTGATGAAAATCCGCAACGTGTTCGTTTATACCCACGACTCCATCGGTCTGGGCGAAGACGGCCCGACGCACCAGCCGGTTGAGCAGATTGCCAGCCTGCGCGTGACCCCGAACATGAGCACCTGGCGTCCGTGTGACCAGGTGGAATCGGCGATTGCCTGGCAGTATGGCATCGAGCGCAATGACGGCCCGACCACGCTGATTTTCTCGCGTCAGAACCTGACCCAGCAGCCGCGTACCGCGGAGCAGCTGGCCAACGTTTACCGCGGCGGCTACGTGCTGAAGGACTGTGCCGGTACGCCGGACGTCATCCTGATTGCCACCGGTTCGGAAGTGGGCATCACCGTGGAAGCGGCAGACAAGCTGAGCGCGGCGGGCACCAAGGTGCGCGTGGTCTCGATGCCGTCTACCGACGCCTTCGACAAGCAGGACGCGGCTTACCGTGAATCCGTGCTGCCGGCGGCGGTCACTGCCCGCGTGGCGGTGGAAGCGGGTATCGCGGACTACTGGTACAAGTACGT